>Ga0182004_10002969_pt1 | contig 13375 bp, 16 predicted proteins | sample Sormic07211540_1_FD_120479 | JGI IMG/M metagenome (GOLD analysis project Ga0182004, IMG submission 120479) | Endophyte microbial communities from Sorghum bicolor roots, Mead, Nebraska, USA - 072115-40_1 MetaG | ecosystem: Host-associated > Plants > Roots > Unclassified | place: USA: Nebraska...
AAGATCGATCTACCAAAAGTATTTTAAATACTTTTCTTACTATCAGCACACAAAGAGCAACAAGGAAATATCACATCAAATCTTATGCATCAGCATGTATACACAATAATGTTGCTAAACCCTATGATGAATTTTAATTTAATGAAAAATATTATTTTCTCTATATTTTCATGAGCACAAAAATACATATTTAAATTATTTTAACTCTATTTTGAAAGGAGCAAATTTCAGAGTGTTACAGGATGTGCAACATTTCATATCATTGAACTAAAAGCTACAAGATCAAGAAAGTGATTCTAGGAACAAGCGTAAAGAATTGGACATGTTGAGCTAATTAGATTGGATCAAATAAGGTTGTAACTCAAAACATGTTTAGCTCTCTACTTATATGTATGCCAAAATCAAGGAGGATATTTTGGAAGTAAAGATCACTTACCAAGAAATGTTACCTTTAGTATTGAAGCATGTTGAAGCCGTAACATCTTGTGGAAAACTTTCCTTCCTTGGCTATCTTGTCTCCTTTGTTGTACTCCTTTCTTGCCATTATTTGTTCTTTGTCTAATTTGTGCTTGGACCTTTAGCTCTTCTTATTATTTTATCCCTGCAAATCATTAGTGGACAACACATACCCGAAGGAGTATACAAGTAATGACAACGGCATTGTTGTAACACAAAGCTAAGGGTCACTTCCTATGCTACAAAAGAAGTTGTTTTCACATACTTAGCATAGCATATTTATTATTCACAATTACTTATTTCTAAAGGATTGATTTTATTTTCCCATGTTATGTTTTGATTCTTAAATATAGGCATTATGAATCAACTCAAACTCATAGAATAAAGCAATAGTGAATTTAGATATTGCAAACCAGCGTGTGGAGTGATGAGGAAGAACTTGGTTGGATCATCTAGAGGAGTTGACCTTCTTCCTCATGTCTCGGCTTCTCAACCTTAGAGGTGAGAGTGTAGAACATTACATGCTATTCTCTTGTCAATCTTTTCTTGATTCCTAATAATTAGTCGTGGACGAGAGAATGAAACTCTATAGAGTGAGTGCTTTGATCATGCATCATTTTTGTGGCACCCTTCTTTCTTTTTGGCTACGCATGAGTTGTGTCTCCCTTTATCTCCAGTGTGAGTTCATCTCGGGACTTCCCAATTTGTATTTGAGATTGTGTCCCTTCTTTCCTGCAGGGGTTAGTCCAACACAAATATTCCCATATCTACTATAGCATATTGTCAGCTCAAAAATCAACCTAGACACCATGTCTAATTTGATTAAAGAAGACATTTTAACCTAAGCACCACGCTTAATTTCAAAGCCTTTTAGATGTAAGATCAGCACACCTTTTGGTCCAAGAATTAAACTAGACACCTTATCTAATTTAAGTTAGAACAACAATTTAAACTAAACACCTTGCCTAATTTTAAAAAGGTGTCTGAAAAGACTTCAAAAGCCTACGCATACTATATTAAACAAAGATAGCATGAGAGCATTATAAAGATTTACTCAATAGTGATGATAGAGAATGATCACAGTGAGAAATATTATTATATTTTTAGATGTAGATGAATTGTATGCATGCAAGGAACTAAACATGATGTGGATGAGAAAACTAAATGAAGTGGATGCATAGATGATTCAAAGTAGACATGCAGTGGTATGCAAGGAAATAAAAATATAACTACTCACACGGTTTAAAACCCATGAGTAAGACTATCTCACCTTGATCACACTTACCTTGATGCACAACTAGGATGAGTGGCGTAGAGTAAATATCCGTCACATGGATGGGAGTTGAATTCTTGTGACGATGATCTTTTCTCCAATCTACACATGGTTAGAACAAATAATATATATATATATATGAGATGGTAGGGTTCTAGAATGATGGATCTTGAATGTTCAAGCACCCTGGGTTCTTCTATCTTGTTGAATCTTGTCGCAAGGTCGAAGTGGCATCTAATGTCCTGTCTATTCCACACTCAACAGAACAAAGGGGTAATCCTACTAAAGCTAGTGCTACACTAAATTAGCAGACATCAAGATCATTATCAGAATCTTTACGCCAAATACTTCCCCACCAACGGTGCTAAAAATGCTTGTTGGCATTTCTTAACGCAATCACCAAAGATAGACAAAAAGTCTAATCCCCAGCAATAGTGCTAGAAATGCTTAATAACATTCATTAGTGCAAAAAGAAATATAAAAGATTCCACAAGCGCATAGAACATCATCGTAGCATTTTACCAGAAGTATTTCAAGTATCGTTATTTATATTTTACCATAGGGAAGCTAGGGTTAAGAATCTAATAAGGCCTTGTTTAGTTCCAAAAAATTTTAGAAAATCGACACTGTAGCATTTTCGTTTGTATTTGACAAATATTGTCCAATCATGAAGTAACTAGGCTTAAAAGATTCGTCTCGTCAATTCCGACCAAACTATGTAATTAGTTTTTATTTTCGTCTATATTTAATACTTCATGCATGCGTCTAAAGATTCGATGTGACAGAGAATCTGAAAAATTTTGCAAATTATTTTGGGAACTAAACAAGGCCTAATTCACTATCCTACATCTACTAACTCAGAGTAAAGCAGGGGTAAACAATATATTATAAGATAAATCAATTAATTGCATATAAGAGAATTCAATGATAAATGTATAGATAGTCATAGCGGGAGGACAACGGGAAATGTCAAGGTTCCTTTCTACTTCTCTATTACTTAGGTTCTAAGACAACATAATATGAAAAGATATAGCAGTCACACAATGGCACTTTGGAACAGCAGGTCCTTACCGACTCTCGAATAAGACTGGGATGAAAGTAGTCGGGGGAAGGCTGCCAAAAGCTCTACGAAACACCAACCCAAACATGGTGGAATACAAAGGCCTGATAGGGCTGTCACCCCTGGAGCTACCACAACTATCCATGGGATTGGGCGCAAACTCAGATAAACTATAGCCTAGACACCACGTCTACACTAGCGTTTACTACTCTAATTACCTTGCATAACTAGAGCACTCAATACGAGCGGAGATCTCATGCCAAAATATAACAACTACACTAATCATAAATAGGCATAAAGTAAATAGAGAAGATAACATATTAAAGCATAAGTCTTACAAAGAAGAGATATGAAGACATACCAAAACTATGAAGACTCCTCTAGAACCAGAGCGTAGCTCTGCTCTCCCTAATTCCCGACTAGAACTAATCTACTACATTGGAATGTCTAGCCCTTAATTCCCTAGAGAAGAGAGGTCATCCATTCGAGGGACGCCTCTACAACTCATAATGATTCTCTCCCAAGGGGGGTCAGGGTCTTTATTTATAGCCCCCTAGGAAGCACCACAGCCCTTGGATCAAACCGACTTAAACGTACGCTTAAGATTAATCCTCAAAGTCGGTGGATTGGGAATCCATAGGCCAGAGCCTGATTGGCTACTGTGGCCGGGCGACCGCCCAAGGGGGTGGGGCAGGCGCCCATCCCCTGTGGCCGTTTGCCTTCCCGTACGTTCTGGTGTCTTCTCGAACCTTCTAGACTCTAGAAAAGTGTATTTTCTTGTGAAATTCATATTTCTTCATTCGAGACTCCAAATAGGGCAAATGATATATGGATTTTGATCATCTCGACGAGCCCATTGCAATGGTGCAGTCAACTTCATCATTCGAGATATTTTTATTCAATGATTAGTTTGCCTTTAGCTCTTTTCCTATGTGACCCCTGCAAAACATAGATGCACCAAAACTCGTGAAATTTGTTAGTTCAAACCTCTAAACCTATGTTGATGAGCATCTCTTTGCAGTTATAAAAGTTATGTTGACAATTAAAAATAGGAGTTAACTGTCAACACACTTCATTATTTGCAAAGGTTTAAGGAAGTTAGGAATCAATGTTATACCTTGACACTTTCAGAGGCTGTTGGTTAGCATTGCAATTTGAGGGCTAATGCCAGCTATCAGAGAGAAGATTGGGTTTGATTACCAATTTAGCTGCTTTGGCCAGAAAATTATCTAGCATGGAGACTCAGTTTAAGTATGCACACTTTGATAAGCCTCAGAAGGTAAATATATTGGCTATGAGTCTGACCCAGAATTAGTCGATACTAGTAATGAAGAAGTTGAAAATGATGAAGTGGCAACTCTGGATTGGGTATGGAAATTTTCTGAGTATATTCCATGTGCCAAGAACAAGTCAACAGAAGAAGAGAAAAAGAAATTCAACTTTGACATCACCAAGGCCGACAAAATATTTGATTATTTGTTGGAGAAAGGGCAGATTAAGCTGACAGGAAATCATAGAATCCCTTTGGTTGAAGAGCTTAAGAAGCAGAGATACTGTAAATACCATAATTCTAATACTTATAACACTAATGATTGCAAAGTTTTCAGAGACATCATCCAGCAAGCTATCAACAAAGGAAAGATTGGGCTGGAGAAAGCTAAAGGTGGTATGGGTATAGAAGGACATCCTTTCCCAGCAAATATGGTTTCTTCTTCTTTTCCAAAAGGAAAATTCAAGGTGCTTACCTCTGAGAGAGCTAAGGAAGCGAAAGTAGTAGATTCTGTAAGACAGATATTAGTTGCTGAATATCATGAGATGAAGAAGAAGCAAGGTCGACAAGTTAGTTGATCGGATATTCCAGAGACCTCTAAAAGTGGTGAGATGCGCAGACGTCCTACTGTGAGAATTTTATTAAATAAATGGCAAAGGCAGAAGGAAAAAGAACAAATGCGTCAAGAAAGAGATTATTGGAGGTAGAAGAATATGAGAGAAGGAGAGTTTAGGAAGAAAATGAGTATCATTGAAATTGTCCTTTCTTTCAACATTGTTGGAATGGAGGTCTGAAGTCGCCAACTCTCAATAATTGCCCTAAATGCAGTGATCAGTATTGGGAGTGTCGTCAAGCAAAGGTCAACCACCGACCTGTACATGAAAGATTAAATTTTGAAGGAACAAGTCGGCTATAAAAATAGAGAATATTCATTATCAACTCGAGTCAGAAATAACTGATCAAGAAGTAGTCAATAAAGAGTATGTTTGGCAGAAAACTCAATGGTGCCCGAGTGGACTTACCAGAAGTTAGAAAAAGAGGGTTCAACATCTGAGAAATGATGAATTACATCAAAAGAGACATAAATTATGGCAAGATAAATAGACAGTTGATAAAGGCAAAGGTAAGGCACTAGCTGAGATTTCTTCTATTTTTATGTTGCTTGCTGAATTTAGAGCCAGTGATGAAGTAGAATCAGATGGAGAAGTAGCTGTGGCTCAGTGGGTTTGTCAAGCAGAAAGTGCAACCTTTGAGAAACCTAAAAAGCACTTGCATTTAAATGCATTGTATCTTAAAGGATTTATTGACTGAAAGTCAATGACCAAGATGCTAGTCAATGGAGGTGCAGCTATTAATCTGATGCCGTATTATACATTTAGAAAGATTGGTAAGAGGACAGAAGATTTATGTCCAACCGATATGAGATTGACGGATTTCAGTGGCAACATTTCAGTAAGCAAAGATGTTATATGTGTTGAATTAACAGTTGGTAGTAAGAGCTTGCCTACTACTTTCTTTGTGGTTGATGCTAAAGGCACATATAGTTTGCTCTTAGCGAGAGATTGGATCGATGCTAATTGTTGTATCCCGTCCACCATGCATCAGAGTTTGATCCAATGGATTGGGGATGATGTAGAAGTTGTTTTAGCTGATTCTTCTATTAGTATTTCTTATGCTGGAATAGATGAGTGGAATTTTGAAGGCATGGAATGTTTCTCTAGGAAAGTTTATGAAGGAGATGTCATCAAACTATTTTATGATGATCAACAGCTGATACAAGCAGTCGGCTCTCAGAGTTTTAATTAATGGATTCTTTAGTCGATGAAGACAAAGGCAAGATGGGCAAAGGATTTACGTCGGCCGATGAATTAGAGGTAGTAGATATAGGTGATGGTGACAAGCCTAGGCTGACATATGTAAGTGCTAAATTAGATCCTGAGTACAAGCAAAAGTTAGTAGCTTTGTTAAAAGAGTATAAAGATTGTTTTGCTTGGAAGTATTATGAAATGTCTGGTCTTGATAGAAAGTTAGTTGAACATCAGTTGCCAATTAAACCTGGGTATCGGCCCTTTTAGTAGGCTCCAAGGAGAATTAAACCCGAGGTACTGGCCGATGTTAAAGTAGAAATCACTTGGTTATATGAAGCAAAGTACATTTGGCAATGTCGATATGCTGAATGGATTTCAAGTGTGGTTTCTGTGTATAAGAAAAATGGTAAAGTAAGAGTCTGCATTGATTTTAGGGATTTAAATAAAGCTACCCCTATGGATAGTTACCCTATGCCTAATGCCAGATATAATCAGATATTGATGGTATAAGAGGATATTCATAAGACTGCTTTTAGATGTCCTGTTAGGTTTATATGAGTGGGTGGTTATGACTTTTGTACTAAAAAATGCTAGTGCAACTTATCAAAGAGCAATGAATTATATTTTTCATAAGTTGACCGGCAAGATTGTTGAAATTTATATAGATGATGTGGTTGTGAAATCCAAGGGTTATCAAGAACATTTGGAAGATCTCAAAAAGACTCTTATGTGTGCCAGAAAGCATGGTTTGAGGATGAATCCACATAAGTGTGCTTTTGAGGTGTCAGCTGGGCAGTTCTTGGATTTCATGGTACACGAAAAAGGGATTGAAGTTGGGCAGAAGAGTTTTGAAGCAATTAGTAAGATAGTACCTCCAACTTCAAAAACTGAGTTGCAATCTTTGATTGGCAAATTCACTTTTGTTAGGAGGTTTATTTCAAACCTATCAGCTAAGATTTTGTCATTCTCTACATTGTTCAAATTAAAGAGTGATCAAGAATTTAAGTGGGGAACGAACAGCAAAAGGCATTTGAAGAGATCAAGGAGTATATGAAGTCTCCACCAGTTTTAGTCCCTCCTCAGAAGGGAAAGCCTTTTAAGTTGTACGTAGCAGCCAGTGCCCATACTATTGGATCTACTTTAATGCAAGAATTTGAAGGAAAAGAAAGAGTAATCTTTTATTTGAGTAGAAGATTGTTGGATCCAGAAACCAAATATTCTCCTATTGAAAAGACATGTTTATGTTTGTATTTCTCGTGCAATAAACTTTGACATTATTTGTTATCTTTGGAGTGTACGGTGGTGTCCAAGTTTGATGTAATCAAACATATGCTATCCATGCCTATTTTGAATGGGAGGATTGGTAAGTGGATTCTTGCATTATTAGAATTTGATTTAAGGTATGAATCGGCTACGACAGTTAAAGGTCAAGCTATAGCTGATTTTATTACTTATCATTGAGAAGGGGGAGTAATGTTGTTGGAATTAACCCCTTGGGCTTTATTCTTTGATGGATCTACTTGTAAGCAAGGTGTCGGTATTGTATTGATTTCTCCACAAGGGATGAGTTTTGAGTATGCTATTCCCATAAAACCGGTATCTACTAATAATCAGGTAGAATATGAAGCTATTCTTAAAGGTATTCAACTTCTACATGAGGTAAGGCCGAGAGTATTGAAGTTTTTGGTGATTCTCAATTAGTGATTAATCAATTGCTCAACCTATATGAATGCAAAGATGATGTCTTGAGGAAATATTATGAAGAATGCCAAGAACTTCTTAATTCTTTTTCTTCTGTGATTATAACGCATATTCTAAGGAATCAGAATCAAGAAGCTAATCGGCTAGCTCAAAGTGCTTCTGGATATCGACAAATTGTTGAAATTTTAGCCGATGAGGTTATTGAAAATGAAGATTGGAGGAAGGATATCATTGAGTATTTGAAAAATCTATCACAACAAGTATCCAGGAAATTGAGGTATAAATCTCTTAAATTTGTCCTTCTAGATGATCAGCTATATCATAGAACAATTGATGGAGTACTCCTTAAGTGTCTCAACCAAGAAGAAGCTAAGGTTTTGATGAGAGAGATCCATGAAGGAGTTTGTGGTGCTCATCTGGCTGCTCATAAGATGAAGTGGATGATTAGAATAGTAAGTTATTTTTGGCCGACCATGTTAGAGGATTGCTTCAAATATTATAAAGGATGTCAAGAGTGTCAAAAGTTTGGCAATATTCAGAAATCTCTAGCATCGGCTATGAATCCTATTGTAAAACCATGGCCATTTAGAGGTTGGGGAATAGATCTAATTGGCCAGATATTTCCATCATCGAGTAAAGGGCATAAATTTGTATTAGTAGCAACAAATTATTTTAATAATGGGTGGAAGCTATTTCTTTGAAGATAGCATCATCATCTAATGTGATTGAGTTCATTCGAGAACATATTATTTATAGATTTGGAGTTCCTCAGTCCATTACAACTGATCAAGGGAAGATGTTTACATCTAAAGAGTTTGAAGATTTTGCTGCCAGTATAGGTTTTAAGTTGATTAATTCATCTCCTTATTATGCCCAAGCTAATGGACAAGCAGAAGCTTCTAATCAGATTCTTATTAAGATCATCAAGAAAAAGATCAGGGAAAATCCAAAGAAGTGGCATTCAATACTTAGTGAAACTCTCTGGTCTTATAGGATGGCTTGTCGTGGATCGACTAAATGTTCACCTTATGAATTGGTTTATGGGCATGAGGTTGTGTTACCTTGGGAAATCAGTTTGGGATCTCAGAGGATATCACAGCAAGACAAATTGATAGTCGATGATTACAAGAACCTTATGTTGGATAATTTGGATGATTTGAACTTTCATCGGCTAAAATCTTTAGAGAATATCAGAAAGTAAGAGAAAGAAGATTCAGTGAAGGTGAACTAGTTTGGAAGGTAATTTTGCTGATCGGATCCAAAGATAGCAGGTTTGGCAAGTGGTCACCTAATTGGGAAGGACCATATCGGATTACTAGGGTTGCTCCTGGAAATGCTTACTTTTATGAAACTTTGGAAGGAGAAGAGTATTCCAGAGCTATCAATGGAAAATATTTTAAGAAGTATTACCCTAGTGTTTGGGTTGATTTGCTTTAGTCGATCAAGTCATACAGAAAGGTGTTTTGGTAGCCAATACATTAAGTGTCGTCTTTAGCTTAAAAATTCAGAACACTGGACAATTCAGAACATAGCCGATACAGTGAGTATCGCCTTCAGCTTAAAATTAGGAGTTTTGGATAGTTAAGGAGATTGATGTGGTTCAAGTATTCAGAGCTATAATTTTATATCGGATATGATACATATCGTCTTTAGCACAAAAAATAAGAAACATAGATAAGTTTTGCTAATACAGAATTACATAAAAATGTCTTGATGGACAATGTCACAGAAAAGGTGAAGACAGTGATCGGCAAAACACAAAATGAGATAAAACTACCTCAAGGGCAGTGTTGTTTATTGATTCGAAGGAGTTTTTACATCGATTAAAAATAAAAAAACTAAACCAATCCTCATCGTCGAAGATGCGGCAGATGATGTCTGCCGATGATGAGACCTGCTCCATTGCATTGGCGCAGGGGGCGAACTCCTCCACCAACTCGTTGAAGTCCTCACTGTTGCACTCCTCGATGAAATCTAGAGCGAGGGACTCCGAGAGCTGGGCTCCATGGTGGAGCTGAGCAGCTGCCAGTGCAGCTACTGCCCTTGAGCGGACGTCATGGAGCGCGATCTTCCGAACGTGGTCAGGCACGTCCTAGAGGCGCTCCACTTGGGTCTCCCCGCACGCGTTCACCATCCTAGTGTTGGCAGAGATGGCGGGGGAGAGGGTGTTGAACTGTTCCTGCTATCCTACAATTGACAAAATAGATGCATTAGTGCATTAGTCGTTCAACTGAAAGAATGCAGAGGGAATGGACTTACTGACGACTGCAGAGTCAGACTTTGCTAATCGTTCCTTGGTTCGGGCCAAGGATCTCTCGGTGTTGGACAACACCACCTCTGGAGCATCGAGCTCCTCCTCGAGGCGGTGGGAACTCTTGCACTCCTCCGAGTAGAGGTCCTGGGCTATTCTAAGATGCTGGAGAAAGCCTCAAGCATCTTCATGCCCGAAGACAGCATCATGATCCACGGCATCATCCTCGACAGCTGACTCCGAGCCTACCTGGCTCACCTCGGCTGCTTGGTTTGCAGCAGACTCCTCAAAGGCCACTACCGTTGGGGGCAAGGAAGAAGCCGACGCAGCAGGAATAGGATGGCTCGGGCCTGCCCCCAGATTAACTTGGGGGGTAGGGCTACAAGAAGAACAGAGGATGAATAGTTGATCAAGATGAAAATGATTAAAGAACTGCATTGATCAAGAATACCTATCTAGGCACCTACGTTGTGCAGAGTTCGCATCCTCAGATGAAGAGGGTGACGCCAGACGCTTGCCTCTATTATCTGCCATTCATCAGGAGCTTAGGGTTTCTAAGGTAAGAAGGCAGGAGGTTTGGAGATTGAAAGATTGAGGATGCAAGTCTGACTGTGTGACTTTTACCCTTGGAGCTCTGGTATTATTTATGATGGGGTAAGTGAAAGTCAAAGCAGCGTGCAGTTAATCCCCTGAAGGGAGTGGATCAGCTATTGCAAAGATGGTTCCTTGAATTCAGGGTGAGTGGATCGGCTAAAAGTTAAAACATCTTCGCAGACTCGGGGACATGGGTGGCAGAAGATAGCTAATCGGCTTAACTATGACCGCGGGAAGTCTAAATAGTGGATTGGCTAACTTTGCCGATGAAGTTTTACTTTGCTTGGACTCGGTTAACATTGCTGATAATATTTTAGCAAAAGTATATAATTACTAAAGAGGGAAAAACGAGTCTAAGTAAATAAAGTTAAGTCTGAGAGTTACAAAATGCAGAGTAAAAATGCAGACAGTACTCAAATTATATGTTCAGAGCAGACTTAATAGAATTTAAAGCTGAAAGCATGATGCTATCAATTTTAGGTATTTGTTGTTGATCTTCCTCAGCTGATCTAGGAATCTTGGCTTTCTTGTCTTGCTTAATTATGTCAAGCTTAGTTTTCAAGGTTGCCATATTCTTTTTCTGATCGGCTAAAGATGTAGGAATCTAAGATAAAGCTTCTTCTTTTTGTTTGATGGTATCTTCAATAGTCTTCAGCTGAGCTAACAGTTGTGTCCTTTCTTCATTGAGAGCAGCCAGATCTTTATTGATTTCATAAGGAGATTCTTTAAGGAGATCGACTGTCTTCTGACTGATAGGATTTCTTAGATGCATTGGCCTTCTACAGTAGCTGAGTTTTTCTGAGCCTCTCGAGCTGCTAGTCTAGATTGAGTATTAAAGAATTTGGGGCCATTGCCTTCCAAGAATGCAGCTAGTTGAATTATTTCTTTTAGAGAAAAAGGAAGATCATCTTTAATCTAATTGAAGATCTCTCTGATTGATCCTGCATCTTGAATCAAGATTGAAGTATCTAGCTCTAGATGATCAGTTAGTCTTTGCAGTTGGGCTTTGATAAAGTCAGGTATGGTTAGAGGTGTGTCTTCTAAGATCAGGATTGGTTCTTCATCAAGATATTCATCTAGAACAAAGGGCAAATCAGGTGAAGAAACCTGTTCCTACAATAAATAAACAGATTAGTATTCATCAGAAGATATCAGCAAATAAGAATGAATGATTTGACATACCTGTTCTACTGAAATTATACCTGAGCTAGGAATATCTGATGAAGTGACTTCTAGAATTTGAAGATCTAGATTCATAGAGATAAGTTAATATAAGTGAAGGGTTTATCCTATCGGCTATTATATGAGATATTACCTAAAGAAACTTCTAGAATATTGCCTGGGTCAGGGTTAGCATCATGATCACTGCTGGTGAAAGATATATCATCTAAAGGGTTAGGGGGTTCAGGTATCTTTTCAACAACAGATTCTTGGACCACAGCCTGAAAAATCGAAAGTTAGTTGATGCACGGGTATGCTGTATAATTGAGAAATCAGTGGAAAGGATACCTCAGTAGCTGCATCAGCTAAAGGCTGGAGTTGTTTTGAAGATGCAACTTTGGTTTTCTTTGAGGTTCTCTTTTGAGAAGTAGCCAGTTGCCTTCTTTTCAGTGTGGCAATTGGTTGATCATTAGGAAAATTTGATGCTGGCTTCTTCATCAGAGCTTTCAATGAAGGTGCATCATTACCCAGTCTTGGGTCAGGGCACCATATATCATAATTCACCAATGGAGGGGTCAAGCTAATGAGGTCCTGCAGGCATTTAAAATGAAAGTATATTAAAGGGTGTCCTAAAAAAATAAAATAATGAACATGTGATGTATAAGATCATACCTTAGGTACAGCTTGGAAGTCTTAGTCTAAGGAGGAGCAGTGAACAAATAATGGCTCATTGAAGATATGCTGGCTCCATTCTTGCCACCAGTGATCAAAAAGCTGTAGAAGTGAAAGGGGTGCACTCCCATCCACTAATGGCTTCTAGCAATAAAGATTATTCAAAATGAGAAATTCTATTATACTCTATTCTAGTAGTAAGAGTTTCCCTAGGATTCACTTTATCAGCAAATAATAGAGCTGGGGGCAATTGGCCAAAACCCATCTGCCTGACCACTATTGAAGGACAGAAAAACTCACAGGAAGCTGGGAATTTTTCTCTGCCATGCCTGATCTTGACTAGTAATGGGCTTGGCCTTACCAAGTGACTTAGAATTTTGAACTCTTCAAGATCACTATAAATGGTCTAAAATCTGAATGATGCTGGGAGTTCAAATTCTAGAGTGTCTGGATAAACAAACCACTCTAAAGCTAGCTCTAGAAAGTCTTTGTAGAAAAGCTTGAAGAAATCTATGATTTATCCATCAATGATTATTATCGATGCTGCCTCACCAAAAGACATACATCAGTGAGTCATCTGGCGTTTTGGGAGTTTTTCTTCTTATTCTTCTGGGTATTCTGAAGGGAAAGATAGATTGATCAGCTTTGGAGTCACCAGTTTGTGCAAATGGAGGTTAAACCATAACTGCAATAGCCACCAAGGGCCTGTGATGGTTGGAACAGTCTTATTTTCCATCAAGTGCTGGGAAACTCTGTTCAGAAGATTATATAATGCTCCAAGAAGAATCTTCCCAAGTGGGATTTTAGAATTGCCTGATATTTTTTTGCCAGAGTCAGATAATTGGAAGTTGGAGAGCAGGCTTGTCCACAGATGTAACACCCAAAATTTTGATTTCAATTAATAGGAATTAATTGAAATTATTTAAGTATTGTTGTGGACATTTAATCTAGTAAATAAATAATTTTTGTCAAATTAAAAACTCATCATAAGTTTAGAAACTTGAATCTTGCATTCATGCTGGAGCATAGTATTTTTTGTGTGTTGTTCCTGTTTTTATTTTATTTGTTTGTGCTTTCAAAATGCTATTTGGAAAAGGTTTTGGAAAAGAAAACAGAAAAGAAATTGGAA
>Ga0182004_10002970_pt1 | contig 13373 bp, 9 predicted proteins | sample Sormic07211540_1_FD_120479 | JGI IMG/M metagenome (GOLD analysis project Ga0182004, IMG submission 120479) | Endophyte microbial communities from Sorghum bicolor roots, Mead, Nebraska, USA - 072115-40_1 MetaG | ecosystem: Host-associated > Plants > Roots > Unclassified | place: USA: Nebraska...
GTACCTATATACCATGACCTTACCTATGACTTTGCCTCTGCAAAACACACGTTAGTCATAGTAATCAATAATGTCATTAATCACCGAAATCACTAGGGGCCTAGATGCTCTTTCAGTGTGGTCCCACCAGCTCTACCTATTGGCCTTGGCCGACAAGCCAGCCACAAGCCGTTGCCACCCCTGCAAGCTACGAGGCCACTAGGCTAGCCGTCCTAGACCGCGGGCTTGCGACAACTGGCCGATGGCCTCCGTCGCCCTATCCTGTGGTACCCTTGGAACGACATGAGAGTACCTAGTAGTACGTAGCCTAGGCACTAGCCGGTAAGAACCACCGGTTGGCCTTTGTTTCCTGTTCCATGCTAAAGAAATTTTTAAGACCTCCTCTTCACTTTCTTTTAATCAAGTTATCCTAGTTTAGAATAGCACTGTTTTCTAGAAGCCACTTAAAAACTAATTTTGCTCAACCCATTTCCAATTTCTAATGGTTTTTAGTCAATCCATATATATATATATATATGAAATTTTTTTTGGCACTCTTGAAGATGCTAGATCCTAGTCTATGCCCGGCTTTGGCTGTGACCTTTTTTCTTATTATTGACAGCTAGCTCTAGGTGGAATTGTATTATATCGAGAGATTCTTAATCAAAATTATGGTGGCTTGGAGGGATTATCCTTAATAGTCAATGGCAAGTACAAATCAAGCTCCCGTTCTCTAGTCAATCATGATGCTCCCGGCGGCTAGGACATGGGATTATTATTGTCCCTATTGGCATTTGTTAATACCACATGATTTTTTTACTCAACACTCCGTACTAGCCTTGTTATCAAATGGCCAGTACCGACCGGCAATCAAGCTCCTGCTCCTTTCTCAAGTTCTATATTACATTCGGAGAGTATAAGATTTTCTTTGATTTTTAGTTAAAATCCGTCACACCTAGTATTAGTCACCCAGCATTAAACAAATCAAACTCAACGCTTTGATAGCTGACCAAAGTAAATTCAACGCTCTGAATTATGGTTGCTGACCAATGCATTGAATGAATCCGATAGCCTGAGAACAGATGGCCCCAGGAGGCACAGTTGAAAAACTTCTCCTTGTGTCGCCATCTGAAAAAATAGTCTCCATGTCATCATACTGATGAAGTTGCTAATATCATAATTATCATCCTCATCTTTAACATAGAGCAGTCACAGAGAAAACAATTCCATCCTACCCTCTCTATCGCTGGAGAAGAGGAAGAGAGAATAAATCCCAACACAATGATACTTGGCATAAAGAGATCCTAACCGTAAGGATTCGAGGTACTAGAAAAGTATTTAAAAACGATAGATCCCACTCTCTCCGGTCTCCGGTGAGATGCCGGAGATGGGAGGGGCACCAACGGTGGAAGGTGGGGGCTGTTGTGGTGGCGGCGCTTAGGGCGAGCGTGAGTCGCAAAGAAAAGCAATTTTGCACGATGCTGCCGATGGCCGGGATTATTATTGTCCCTATTGGCAATTGACATTTGTTAATACCATATGATCTTTTTAGTCGATACTCCGTGCTAGCCTTGTTGTCGTCAAATGGCCTATACCAACAGGCAATCAAGCTCATAAGATTCTCTATGATTTTTAGTTAAAATCCTCATGCTCCGTGTCATACCCAATAGTACAAGTCACTCAGCACTAAACAAATCAAACTCAACCCTCTGATTTTTGGTAGGATGCAACGGCCGGCTAGGACCAGCCGTTCACCTGGCCACAGAGAAGAAGGCAGACCAGGTGTGGGCCTACCAGCTCCGCCTATTGGCCTTGGCCGACGAGCCAGCCACACGCCATCGCCACCCTGCGAGCTACGAGCCCTCTAGGCTAGCCGTCCCAAACCGAGAGCTTGCCATGATTGGCCGATGGCCGCCACCGCCCTGGCCCTAGCACTCTTGCAATGACATGATAGCAGTAGAAGGTAGCCTAGACGCTGGCCGGCCAGAACCACCCGCTGGCCTCTGTTGCCTGGCAGCCCTGTGCACGCCGTCACAGATCCGACGAGGATGAAGCGAGATCCAGCCACGAGGAACCTGGATCCGGCCCACTGGCCGTCGATTTCATCGGAGAAACACTAGCACCGGTCCGGGCAGCCAGCGAAGGGGAGCCGAATTGGGCACCGATGCAAGGGTTGGGTTGTTAGCCTGTCGTCGAGCATTATTTCATGTTTCATGCAGAAGAAATTTTTAAGACTGCCTCTTCACTTTCTTTTAATCAAGTTATCTTTGGTTAGAAGAATAGCACTGTTTCCTAGAAGCAACTTAAAAACTAATTTTTTGAATCCATTTCCAATTTCCAATGGTTTTTAGTCAATCTGAATATATATATGAAAATTCTTTTTTGGCACTCATGAAGATGCTAGATCCTAGTCTATGCCCGGCTTTGGCTGTGACCTTTTTTCTTATTATTGACAGCTAGCTCTAGGTGGAATTGTATTATATCCAGAGATTCTTAATCAAAATTACGGTGGCTTGGAGGAGGATTATCCTTAATAGTCAATGGCAAGTAGTACAAATAATCAAACTCCCAGTTCTCTAGTCAATCATGATGCATGCTCCCGGCGGCTAGTACGTGGGATTATTATTGTCCCTATTGGCATTTGTTAATACCACATGGGTTTTTTACTCAACACTCCGTACTAGCCTTGTTATCAAATGGCCAGTACCGACCGGCAATCACAAGCTCCTGCTCCTTTCTCAAGTTCTATTTTATATTCGGAGAGTATATGATTTTCTTTGATTTTTAGTTAAAATCCGTCATAGCTAATAGTATTAGTCACCCAGCAGTAAACAAATCAAACTCAACGCTTTGATAGCTGACCAAAGCAAACTCAACGCTCTGAATTTTGGTTGCTGACCAAAGCATTGATCGGATTCGACGGCTTGAGAACAGATGCCCAGTGAACGACAGCCAGATGCCCAGTGAACGACAGCCAACATCCTCTGTAGGCAGAGTTGAAAAAAACTTCTTCTTTCTTGTGTCTTTCTTCTTCTTTCTGCCATCGAAGAATGAGGATGACTGATCTAAAACTTGTTCTTTCCTAATCCTTCATCATAGCTAGATCTAACCACAAGAAAATGAAGAAAGGATTTGAGAAAATTATTTGATGACAGTGACATCATCTCCGCCTTGATGCCGCCATCCAGAAAAATAGTCTCCATGTCATCATACCAATGAAGCTGCTGGCGCTATAATTATCGTCCTCATCTTCAACATAGAGCAGTCTTAGGAGTGGTTTTATGGACATTATAAAATTGGTTTCCAATTTATTAGCAGATAAGCTGACATAGTGCATAGATCAAAATGAAACTTGTTTACACTATTCCAACATATTGTAGGCTTGAGAACTAGGACATAAAACTCTCAATGAGACTGGCCTAACTAAATTGTCAGACACCGCCTAGCTTTGAGAACAAAATGATTCATACATTAAGTGACCTTACATGTAGTATATTTACAATATGATTACTGATAAACCTTTTCACCGAGACAGGGAAGGATCTAAAAAAATACAACACTTAGGGTGCGTCTTCTAGGGTTTCAGACTCTCCAAAAATCATTTTGGGCGTTGATTCTCTTTATAAAAAATGTTTTTCTATAAAACCTGAATCATTTTATGGAACTGTTTGACTAGCTCGTTGGATTTTTGAAACTAGAATAAAATCAAGTCAAACCATGTTTTGCGTAATTCTCTGGACTAGTAGAAAAATGAGAATCAATTCCATGTGACTCTTCCTGAAAGACTTTATTGCATTTGGCAACGATTCTAATGATTCAATTGCGAATTTCGAATGTTTCACGCTGCCAAACACATCCGTAGTTTTTATATTTAGAGCAGAGCATAGTCTGCTGTTTCTTTCAGGAAAAACCGCAAACCCATCCAACTTAGCCTCATAGCTGGTCTGGTTCGGATTGGCTTTGTGGTTTAGCTAGTTTATTATTGATTTTTTTTTTTCATCTACACCCGGCACCTAACGTTTATATAACTACTAGTAGATACTTGAACATAAATAGACGCAGTTGGATCAATCCAATTCAGACGTCGAACGAAGAGAGGAAGGCAATGGTGTCCATGATGGCCTCGTCCTCCCCCATGGAACAGTCGCTCTGCTGGAGGGCAACGGCCGAGACACGGCCACAGCATTTCCAACGCCGGCAGATACCACGCCCTCGACGCGGTAACCAATCGTCTCTCATCATCATGCTTCCAAATACATGAGTTATGAGTAGTTTGTTGGATTTTCTTTCTTTTTGAAAGTATAGTCTTGTTCCTGAAAAGGACACAATTCTCATTGTTAGATTAGTCAAATAGTTTTGAATTTGGCCAGATCTACATACAAATAAATCTTGTTAGATTAATTATGAAATATATTGGGATTTTGCTATGATACTTCTAAAAAATTGTGGACCTGTTGATCCGGATAGCTATAACATTATATTTTTCTCTATAAATTTAATCAAATTAAAGATAATTTGACTTTTTAACAAAACTAGAATGACATCCTTTTTGGACAGAGCGAGTACTAGAGAATTGTACAACAAGGATTTGAATTTATTTTAGCCAAAATATTGAGTTGAAGTTTGTACGTTATTTATTCTTATTCTAATTTTATTGTGAGTACAATAGCATGCTCAAAAGATGAAACCAGCTTGCCAATCAAAATTTCATGGGTGATACTCTGACTATATAATTTATTTTTTCAATAAGGGTGACGGGTGGCTCTGCAAGCTTGCTTAAATGGGTGGCTGTAGAGTCCCCATTTTAAATCTATCATTTTCAAATAGATAAAATAATCCTGTACATTTGATATTAGCTCTTATACCACTTATGGTGGCAACAAGGTGGAGCGGAAGCAATAGATAGAAGTTAGAAATTTGACAACAAAATACACTTCCTTAGCAAAATGTGGATTATCGACCCGAATGCATGAATCATATGCCACTACTTGACTCGCGTGGTCAAAGGCCCAGAAACCCTCGGCCAAGGCTTTGCCGAGGGCTGCCCTCGACAAAGATCTCTTGGGGAATTTTTTAGACGGTAAAGGGGTCTTTATCGAGGGCTAGGACGGCCCTCAACAAAGAAAAGCAGTCGTCACGACGACGCTATTGGCAGTTTCTTTGACGAGGGCAAGCCCTTGACAAAAGAATGATTTTTTAAATAAATTCTTTGTTGAGGGCTTCCCAAGGCCCTCGGTAGAGAAATTTTTTATTTTTTTTTTAAAAAAACCTTTGCTGAGGGCTTCATCCCGAGCCTTTGGCAAAGTAATATTGAGGACTTCTCAAAAAAAACTTTAACGACGGCTATTGCCAGGGCCCTCGGCAAAGAAATGGTTCTTTTTTAAATTCCATGCCGAGGTCTTCCATGGACCCTCGGCAAAAAAAAAAAATTTTATTTTTTTAAACCTTTGCTGAGGGCCTCATGCCTGGCCCTCGGCAAAGTAATGTTTAGGATTTTTAACAGCATGGTCTGGCCCACTTTTAACAGCAGGCACGGTGTCGGCACGGTATCAGGGAACTTGTGAAACTTGAAGTATCAAGTGTTGTGACTTGTGAAACTTGTGACTTTTGGTATGTGAAATATGATCTGAGTTTATTGTGTTGTGTGAATTGTGAAGTATCAATGTATGTGACTTGAATGTGATGCTTTGTTGAATTCTGTATTAAATTTGTTGTTTGTTTATATAGCGGGCCATGGGCTGGCCCGAAGGACTATTGGCCCTCGTGCTTTTTGGGTCGGCCTGGCCCAAAAATCGGCCCATGTGTCGTGCCTGGGCTGTCGGGTAGGCACGGTGGCCTATGGAGGCACAACCTGGTGGCACGCGGGGCATACGGGCCCGTGCCTAGCATGGTCCCGTGCTGGGCCGGGCTGGGATGGCCTGTTGCTCAACTTTAGAATGGAAGCATTTGTACCCTCTTCCTTGCCTTGGAGCGCAGTGCGGACTTCCTGTTCTTCATCATACGAATGTTCTTCCGCTCTTCATCGCAGCCGCCGCTGGCCCCCGTCAGCTGTAGATCCAGGGCACTGGCCCCAGCAGGTACTCCTCGTCCTCGTTCTCCTCCTTGCTGCTGCCGCCACCGTCGTTGAGCGACAAAATAGGGAGGCACCGTGGGGGCAATGGATGGAGAGATGCACCGGCCGATGGCGCTGGCGATGGTGGCTCTATTGTCGTTGTCATATGGCTCGTACGGGTGCTGGAAAGGGAGAAGAGCGAGTTGCAGCCACTCGATCTGGAAGAAGGGGAAACAAGCAGAGAGAGAGAGAGAAGTGGATGCGTGTGTGTTGCCTCTTGCCTGTTGTAGGTGCATCAATCTGTTGCAGGCGCGGCGAGCGGCGGCGGGTGAGCTTGGCGCGCGTGGGCAGCTGGGCGTGGCAAGTGGCGGCTCGGCGCGCGGGGGTAGAAGGAATAGGTTGAGCATCGTTTTTTGGGCCGGTCCGATCGGGATTTAGGGTTGGGTCTTTTGCCGAGGGCCCAGATCTAGCGCCCTCGGTAAAGGTCGGGCCCTCGACAAAGAGCTCCTTAGCCAAGGCCAGGCTGGGCCCTCGGTAAATTAATTTTTTTGGGTTTTTTAGCCTAAATTTTTGTGGTGGTAAAATACATTATTTGAACTCAATTTTAAAGTTTGGGTCAATTTGACTTTTGTATATATTTTATTAAATTATTTTATTTTGTTGATTTTTTTGAATATTTCAAATTTGAACTGCAGGTGCAAGGAATAATGCAATGTAGTGTTTTAAAAAATATTATTCATGTTATTTGGTGTATGTTGAGTCCTTATCCATGAACTCGCATCAAATTTTACGCATCTTCTTCGTGTAATATGGCCAAAAAGTATTTTTAAATTATATAAAATCCACATAAAGTCCAAAAATCACGAAACTTGTCGAGATGTCATGTTATCCCATGTGTAGGCTGTGGTAAAAAATTGAGAAGGTTTCGAGCAAGTTGTGACATCAGATGCCTAAAACCCAGACATCTCCACATATGATCACTTGAAGCTAGTGACCAATCAAGGAATATGGCCAGAAGAATACCTAAGCAAAAGTAGAGGCAAGTATTACATGGAAAACCACTCGTGAAGGAAAAAAAGCATGAGGAACAGTGATCATTCTACTATAAGATGATGCAATATAAGAGATGGATGGCAACAAATGAGGGGAGGCCGGCTCCAAATCCCTCCTATTGAAAATTGGTCCCTTTCGAAGGTGGATTTGGTGGATGAAGCAACCCTCCACTCATTCTTTGAAACGGGCTGTGTTTGTTCTCTCAAGAACAAAATGAGCCCACAAGACAAGGAGCTCGTGTGCCCCTTGTGTAAATTTCGCAAAAGAACTGCATGGAGTTATAACATAATACATTGAGTCATAATATACACTAATAAAGATGATTTGCGGATAATCCACACAATGCCCCTCAAGATATCTGTCAACCATCTTCTAAAATCAAGCTTCTACATATAGCCGAAATGCCAACTTCTATTATCATACCATAGAAAATGAACAAATATTGTTTTTCCAAACTATTGCTTATCCACAAATATGCATTGTAATTTTCCAAATATGCATTACAATTCTTTTAAATTTAGTGATTTCGGCTATCAAATCATCATTTCTGCCATTATAACAATCCAACTACATGTTGAGAAAGTAGTAACAGATTAAGATCTAACATAATGGCTCAGTGCAAACATATTACATTGTTTCTTTGCAGTGATATATTAAGATAAAACATAGTGGCTCAGTTTGTTGCAAAACATATCTTGTTTCTCCATGCAAATGACAAACAGTTGTTTATTCTAATGTAGTATGTGCCAAGGGTGTGTCTAGAGGCATCAAAGTGGCCGTCCAAGATAAGGCAAGAGCCGCAATTTCCGTTGATGACATACTCTTGGTATGAAACATTAAAAAAAATGGCAATACTCATGCAAGCTCTTCCTGCTACAGAACACATGGGAGTTAGAGAATGTGATCCGGAAAAAGCTCCTAAACCCCGAGCTTGTGCCATCGTCGTATGACACAGCTTGGGTTGCAATGGTGCCGGCACAAGGGGATCCTCATGCACCGCGTTTCCGAGGTTATGTGAAGTGGATCCTAGAAAACCAACATAGTGATGGCTCTTGGGGCCTTGGCTACCTAAGCCCTCGTTGGCTTGGAAAAGATTGCATCTGCTCCACATTGGCTTGTATTCTAGCACTGAAGACTTGGAACATTGGCGATGAGCATATTAGGAAAGGTATCAACACTAAAGTCACATATATAAGTATCATTGTTGTGTACACTTCAAACTTAGTTCTTGTTGCCATTGCAATGGACCTTTGTCCTTTTAGGGCTCCACTTCATTGAAAAGAATTCATCTTACATTATGGATGAGAAAAGTGAGGCACCGGTAGGGTTCAACATCATATTTCCCAACATGATAAGGTTGGGAATTGAATTGGGGTTGGAATTTCCACTAAAACAATCTGATTTTCACCAGATCTTCTTGCTTCGAGAGATGGAGTTGCAAAGGTTTGTCGCTGCAAAAATGCAAACTCTTACGTGCATGGTTTCTTGTGCATAATTGGTTAGTATTATCACCGTCCGTTCTGAAACCAACAATTATGCTAACCGATAGTGGTGACCTTTTGTGTAGTAGCAATGGTGTCTTCAGTTTCCTTGGAAAAAGAACATATTTTATTATTGCTCATGCCTACTCAATGCAGTATGCAGATCTATCGAGAGACATAATTACAGCTAGTTTTAATTTCTTTTCCTTTCCAAATTTGCCTTCCTAAGTTTCATCATTATGGATTTGATAATATCATTACACGTACAGGATCACAAATAGTGATAGTATGGCTTTAGGTAGAAAAGCTTACATGGCATACATAGCAGAAGGATTAGCAGATGTACTAGAGTGGGATGACGTTCAGAAATATCAACGCAAGAATGGATCATTGTTCAACTCGCCCTCTGCAACTTCTGCCTTTGCAATCCACACCCATAATACTAATGCACTTAAGTACTTGGAGTTCCTTGGAAACAAGTTTGTTGACTCAGGTGTGTACTTTCCAGAAACTCATTGTTGATAATGCAGCTAGATTTTTGTGTCAAACTAATGTCAATAGTTATTTTTGCAGCTCCAATGGCCTATCCACTAAGCATACAATCGCAAATTTTCTTGGTTGACATCCTCGAAAATATGGGAATATCACATAGGTTTTCCTGTGAAATAAAGAACATATTAGACATGACATACAGGTAATATATGTATCTGTGTTCACTGCATGAAATCCTTTACTCTTTTGTGTTTACTAGATTTAGGCACGCCACAGGTCCTTGCTGCAAAATTGTGAGGATATCATCATGGATATGGAGACTTGTGCAATGGGATTCCGCATGCTGCGCATGCATGGATATGACATCTCTTGTGGTACTCGTGGACTCAAACATATACATATGGGAAAGCTGTTTGTAGTTTATTGAAATGTGGCAATAATGCTAAGAAACTAACTGAAACATCGGTGCAGATGTATTATCTCTCTTTGCTGAAGAGTCCAGATTCCATGATTCAGTTGAAGGTCATATGAATGATACAAAGGCTTTGCTCGAGTTGTACAAAGCTTCACTAGTAAGTACCTCGGAAGATGAGCGGACTCTAGAAAACATTGCTTCATGGTCGGGTAAACTACTGAAGCAACAATTGTGCTCCAATACAGTGTCAAGATCAATATCTCCTGAAGAGGTGACCACCATAAAACAATATATGTTTTGTTGAACTCACACTACTTTTAATGAAAAAAAGGATCTTTTTTATGGTTTTAGGTGGAATATGCCCTAAACTTACCATTTTACTCGGCCACCCTACAACCATTCAAACACAAGAGGAACATTGAATGTTTTGGCACTGAGGGTATCCGAATACACAAGTCTGCATATTTGTGAGTTCCTCTTTTTAAGGAAAATACTCTATATACTAATGTCAAGAAAAGTCTGATTCATCCTCTCTAAACTAATCACTGAATTTGTACAATACTAGACAACGAACACACATTTACTCTCAAAGCTGGACAAAATACTCCCTTACAATTTCGAAGTAGTTTCTTCCGTAGCTTTTTGACGTGGCAGTTGGGCCACCTATCATATAGTCTCTCTTTATTTTATATAAAAAACATATTTTTTGTTATGAAGCCACATATATATAAGTACAAATTGTTTATCAAAACTATAGATCTTGGCAAGACCTAAAACTTTGTAGTTGATGAATTTATTATATGATATATTTTATAGGCTCAAATATGCATTTTCAATTGTCCGATTTTAAAAATTCAAATTGTTGAATTATCCGAACGATCTCAGATATTGACATGGTCTATACAAAAATTCTGATTCCCAAAAAATATACGACTTTGTAGTTGATAAGTTTTTTCCCTAAAATCATTTAGAGGACTAAATATTCATTTTATGTTATATCTAATTGTGAAATTGTTTTTTATTTTTCAAATTACATATTCATTTTAAGTTACTCTAGTTTGATGTTTTAATTTATCAAATGATGGATGCTGACATGGTTTGCAACAAAGTTGTAGTTCTTAGTGTGTTCTACATCTTTGTAGATGAAAATATTTTTATCTTATGTTGTTTAGATCGAGTCCCAAATATTTATTTTAAGCTCTCTGGTTTTTGGACACAAAAATTTGAGTTTAAAAATCTAAAAGCTTAAAATGGATATTTGGGGCTCTAAACCAACATTAGATAAAAATATTTTGAACTACAAAGTTACAACATATGGCAGCTCTCGTGTAGACTCTGTCCGTATCCTAGGTCATCTAAAAATTCAAAAAAAAAATCAAAATTAGAGATTTAAGATTAATATTTAGTCCTCTCAATGATCTCGGATTAAAAAGTTATCAACTACAAAGTTATATATCTTATTGGAAACTAGAAATTTCATGTAGAGATCCAAGGTCATTTGAAAAAAATAAAAAAACTCTGATAACTTAAAATGAATAATTGAGCCTCCAAAAGATCTTAAATAAGAATTTTGTGAACTAGAAAGCTATAGATCGTGTTGAGCTCTACAATTGTGAATAAATTTTGTATTTTGATGGCTTGATATGAAAAGTTGTGATTCTTTGATGCGGCACAAAGAGAGAGACCGCTTGAAATGGCAGGGGTGGTATTTTGTAAGGTTTTGAAAGTGAAGATGTTTTGTTGTTTGGTATGATGTTAGAGGGGGTTTGCTAAATTCAGCAACTAGTTTTTTTATCAAAAACATCAGCAAACAGTTTAGGCGGTGAATAGGTCTTTACTCATTAATGTATAAGTAGTGTAAGAATTGTGTATTTTTCAAGATCACAAATTGAATATGGATCAGGGCATGTGATGCAACTGAAAATATTCTGGCACTAGCCATCGAAGATTTCCATTTATCCCAATCTATTTACCAGCAACAACTTCAATACATTGAGAGGTATGCTGTGCTATGTTTCTATGAATCCTCCATGCTTCTAATATTCAGATCAAGAAGATGAATTCATAGGTTCTAGGTTGTTGGTGACATTGACAGATGGGTGAAGGAAGTTCGCCTGGACCAGCTCAAATTTGCACGAGATTTGCCATTGAGTCTCTTTGTCTTTTTGGCTACCAACGTGTTTCCTTGTGAATTATATGACGCTAGCATTGCATGGACCCAGAAGTGTATTCTGACCACAGTGGTTGATGATTTCTTTGAAGGCGGAGGGTCAACAAAAGAGCTAAGGAACTTCGTCACGCTGATTGAGAAGTACCGCACATTGATGTTCTTGGATTAATTTAGTAGTGGTGGAAAACAAGCGGAATCATTGTCTCTTCTGAATTTGATATTGCAGGTGGGACATGCACGCAGGGATCGAATTCTGCTCTGAGGACATAGAGATCCTATTCCGGGCTGTTTATGACACGAACAACCAGATCGCAGCAATTGGTGCCAAGCTACAGAATCGCAGTGTCATCGACCACATTGTTGAAATTGTAAGGCACTGATCGACATGCATCCATTTCAGTTCTATTCTACTGAATCAAGCTGCTGTAACCTCTTCTTCATGTTCTAATAATTCATTTGTCTCTGTGTAGTGGGTTAAGTATGTGAGGACCTTAATGATCGAGGCTGAGTGGACAACGAAAGGGCATGTCCCGACCATGGAAGAGTACATGTCAGTCGCAGAGACGAGTAGTGCGTTGGGTCCCGTTGTGGTGCCATCGTTGTACTTGGTTGGGCCAAAACTTTCAGACGACATGATCAGGGATCCAGAGTACAAGAACCTGCTGAGATACTTGGGCATTGGCATTCGTCTCATAAACGATATTGGAACTTATGAGAAGGAGATGAGTGAAGGGTATGTTAACAGCGTCCTGCTGCGTGCTTTTGGTGACGATGCAGTGATGTCGCCGAGTTCCATCGAAGCAGCAAAGAGAGAGATTCATGTCCTCCTGGCGAACTCACAGAGGGAGCTGCTTAAGCTTGTGCTCAATGAGGGAGGTCCTATTCCTAGGCCCTGCAAAGACATCTTCTGGAACACGTACAAGATTGGGCGCCAGTTCTACTCTGAGGGGGATGGCTTCAACATGCCGCAGTATCTTGTCGCCGCAGTGAATGCGGTGATTCATGAGCCACTGCAGCAAACACCTTCATGAAGCTAGCCATGGTGAATTCATCGTCGCAAAAAAATATATTTATGTTTCACCCATTGTACGGCTTTTAAACATAATATATAGTGCCTACCAAGTGCTTGCATTAGCTACATTTTGTTTATGGATCATGGCTGCTCTCTAACCCTCTATGTGATGTGTGTTTCTGCCACTCTTCTCACAATGGATGCGCCAGAATATCACGATTCAACTAATAAGATGCCTTGCAAGACCCACTCATGCTGCCAGTAATGTTGAACGTGCCATGATTGTTGAGTTTCTGTCTGCCTTCTTCTCCCTTTGGGACATGCCCGACAATAAGTTCCTAAACTTGTCGCCTCCTGACTTCAACAAGCTTGGAACGCAAATGTACATGCTAAACAAATGGTACATGGCAGCGTGTGTCAGAAAAGCAGATGACTATCTTTGTGTCCGAATTAGAAACTATCATTACTTCCGTGTCAGAAAAGCAGATGACAATAAGTAATGCTTGAGACCTTGACCAAGCATTACCGCACATCTGGATTCTAAACCTCCAAACTCCGGTCCACTTGCTAGTGCTATGTTACAAGTATAAATATACACGGTTAGAGACAAAGATTAGAATCCTAGAGATATACTCATATAATTAATAGAACTAAATGCAGTATTGTACAACCTATGTTTGTACACTTAGGCCAGCCTTAATGCAAGATTTCATCTCCCA
>Ga0182004_10002971_pt1 | contig 13372 bp, 13 predicted proteins | sample Sormic07211540_1_FD_120479 | JGI IMG/M metagenome (GOLD analysis project Ga0182004, IMG submission 120479) | Endophyte microbial communities from Sorghum bicolor roots, Mead, Nebraska, USA - 072115-40_1 MetaG | ecosystem: Host-associated > Plants > Roots > Unclassified | place: USA: Nebraska...
CATATCTCTATGTAAACCCGACATGTGGGCCTTTCCTCCATATTTCCTGATAACCCCCTGCAGAAATAGACAAACACCAAAACTCGTGGAATTCTGTCAGATAAAACCCTAAGTTTAGGTGTTGGTTGTATTTGGATACTTTTCTTTGTTTATTTGCTGATTATATTTGGTACTTAAGGACCGTCAACAGTGCCCAGAATAGGGAGCAAGCGAAGAAGAACAAACACCACCCTCGGTTAGGCCCTGGTGGCTACCATGGCAAGCAAGCCACGTTTACGAAGATGGATGAAGAGATCGAAGCTTCTGGGGATCCAAAGAAACAGAAAATGAAGAATTTGAAGAAATATTTAAAGCAATAGATATATGCGAGGAGTAGGATTCCTCTGACCTCAAGTTTGCTGAGCCAGAGACTGAAGAGGTAGTATCAAGGATACTGAAATATGCTGAAGACACGAAGAAGGGAACATTCACTCCTTCCAGAGAGAGGCACGAGTTGAGCCTTAGTTTGGGAAACCCTAAGCACATAGGCACACCAGGGGGCTAGGGAAACTGACAACATGGAAGCAAGGATTTGTAGGGGATAGCAACATGTACAAGAAACATGACAGAGGCCGAGAGACCAATCTTGAGCTCACTGTGAAGGCTCTAGTTGTGAAAGCACTTTTGGAGCAAGCTGGGAATATGGAGCCACAACCGCTGATGGGGCCACCGAGAGAATTGGCTATAGTTGGTAGCCCCCGGGATGTTTCCTAGCAGCCAAGGTTCCACTGCAACCGTAGCCTTCGTTGATCACATACGAGAGCCAACTAGTTGCACCCTGTTGGTTCCCATGGGCAGGCGGAACACAATGCTTGAGGTAGCAACAGGTGTGGCACATCCTCTAGGTGGCGTCTGGCACAGTAACCCAATCCTACAGGACTACACTAGGGTCAAGGTGCATACCAAGAAGCCTGAGTACATGACATGGAGGATAGAACATCCAACTCCCGAGGGTCATGATCAGCTTGGATAAGTCATGAAACAGTTCATCCTCTAGCACAAAAAGGACATTGTATTGAATGTTACTTCACCAACTTTGAGTGACGTACATCTGGATAGAGCTGCTCAAGATGGGCACGTGTATTCACCGGCCCATGGTGACCACATGCCTGAGGTGCTACATTCTTCCTTGACTCCTTGGGACCACATGCCTAATGCGCCACATACTTCTTTAGCTCGTCAAAGTGAGCAAGGGCATGATGAGATGCCACAACATTCTCCAGCTTGTCATATCAAGCAAGGGCATGATGATGTGATGTCACAACCTTATCCAACCAAGCAAGGGCCTAATGACCTACCAGAGCCTTCTGAATAGGCACCGCCAATACCTAAACAAGGTCTACCTTCTGAAAAAGAGAATGAGCACACACCTGTATTAGAGGCCCAAAAGAAGATTCCCATCCATACAAGGCCAATGTTTGAGCCGATGAAAGATGTCTCCTACATCGACCAGTGGTTTGCTCGTGCCCAGTACAAGCCTAAGAATAAAGTTATAGAAGTCTACGCATGTGCTTCTGAGCCATCCAACACTAGCAAACTCCATGAACTAGTAAAGAAGTATCCAAATGTTGAGGACATCAAGTGGACAAAGGATTGCCAGAACAAATATGTAAGAGGCAAGCCCTTCCAACCAAACCGAATCATGCAGTGCATGCCAATTGGAATGAGAAAGTTTCATGGTTGGTACTTGTGTGCTGAGTCGACAAGACTAAACATACATAAAAGTTATCTTCCCTAAAGGCACATCTAGAGGCGTAGGTGGGGTTATATTATTTGACTTCAAAGACGTGTAGGCATGCTTTCGCCTCGGCATGATAGAAATGAATCTAGTTCACATATGGTGCCTGTTAGTCCTTGCCCTCTTGATATGATATGAATGAAAAATGTGGATTTTGTTGTAACTAACCCACATCATGATTCGTAGAGCGCAAACACATATTGTGAAGAAGGCACCAAATCTAAGAGCCGGGTATATAGACCCTTCATTGATATTAGCATCAAATTTCCAGTACCCTAAGAACTGGAGAATGGATTGTGAAGAACTAGTTGCCGGAGAGACCATTGAGGAGAAAGAGGCCATCCGGGTAGATAAGATGTACAGAGAGGGCATTAAGGTGTCAGCACGGATTGCTCGATTTCTTAAGAATCTCCAGCATAGCGAAACTATATGGTTACCATACCACTTTGGGTATGTTCGAGTCTATAATTAAATAAAGCATTTAGTTCAATGCAAAAAATCTTATTTTGTTTCTTCAATGATTAAATTCATGCAGGAAGGTTGGCAGGGATCACTATGAAGCCTTTCAAAAGTTCGTCTAACGAGTTAGGGCCGCTAGGTTTCATTAGTCAGTCCGTGTGATTCTACCACGCAGGGATCCACGGTCTGCTATCCCTCATTTGCACCACATGAGTAAACTCTAACAAGCTAGAAAAGGTCTTTATACTGAGCTAAAGCCAGAGCCATTATAGCCCTTATGGTTGCACTATCAATCCCGGTGATCACTTACAGACAAATCCTCAAGTTGCTAAAAAGTCATTTTTATCGTTTGTTGCTTAAATATTAATCAAGTCATGAGATCATGGCCACAATTCTATACTTGCCTTGATCAAAACTATTCCACTACTCCTGCTGATCCCTTTGGTTGTCAAGGTACTGATCTTGATCACCAAATTACCGCTCACCGTCTAAACTCGATCACCAATCATCAGCACACAAGCAATCGGGGCCAAACATACACAAAGCAAACAAGGTTATAATTAGAACAATACACCAATAGTAGAAAAACAGTATGAAAAGGATTATAAAATGATTATACGCATCACTACGATCACACAGACGTAAAGATCACGAAAATTGGAGCTAAAACGGCGAAGATATGAATTTCCTAAGATTTTCTTTAGAAAATCAATTAATTAAATAAGGTCATGAAATTAAAAAGTTTCAAACTGGTGAACTAAAGTTACTATTATGTAGATCTCATGAATACGAATATAACACAATTCGAATAGGTCAAATCAGAGTTAAAACAAATATTTTATGGCTAAAACAAACTCAGTGGCATTTTTGTAAATCTTGAAAATGTATTTTGAATCTGAGTAACCAATTTTATGCTTTCAACAACAGAAAATGTATTCCATAAACACACTTTGGACTGTAGGTTAATTCTCAAAAAGAGAAGGGGCTCTTTAGCAAGATGACCTAGCCGAAGGGGTATCAGCTTCTCCTGTCTGTTGGATTAAAAGAGGATGGCTCAGATTTGGTTGGAGAGGAGAAGATGATGACTGCCGGCCAGAACAGTGTCACTGCAGCGGCGCCATGGCTGGAAGCTCACTAGGGCTCGTCGTTTTAGTGTTTTAGCGCACGATTTGTGGAACCAAAAGCACATGAAGCAAGAGGGGAGCAAGGGGAACTCACCTAGGGGATTTACGACGGAAGAGGATGAACGACGATGGTGTACAGCACGAGGGGGCGGATGAGAGCCCCCTGTGATGTTTGGTGATGTCGCACAGACTACTGGGGTCGAGGGAGAGTAAGGGAAGGAGCTTGGTGGCTTTGTCTTCTAGTTGCGAAGCTTGGCACCGACTCAGAAGCGTCGGCACGATAGTGATTAGTAAGAACCACAGTGGCAGGTGTACTCCAGCTCGGGAGATCCCAATTCTACGTCCAAGAGCTCAGGCAGCGCTTACATAAAGTAGATGAAAAAGGGTGTTGTAGGCGAATATCCATGGCTTAAAAGACGTCGGTTGAACGCATTAGGAAAGTAATTCCCCGAAGATATTGGAATTGGGATGCCGATTTCACCTGGTCTGGAGTCTGGCTCTCCCACGCCCAAGGAAGGAGAAGACGATGTCGCTAACAGGTGGTGTCCGATGTTAGTGAGGGAGAAGGGAGGGAGAAGGCGCGTGCACTGGGCCAGCTGCTAGGCCTGAGAGGGGAAAGGTACGCTGGGCCAAGCGGGCGTAGAAAGGGGGAGGGGTGTCCACACGGCTGGCTAGGTCAAATGATCTGGGCCGCCACTGGGCTGAGACCGCGTAGTTGGGATGAAGACAGGGCAGGCCAAGAGGGAGAGATGGAGTGGGGCTTCGAGCCAAAATTGCGAGGGAGAGCTTTTGTTTTTTATTTTGTTTTTCTTTTATTCAAAAGCCATTTCAAATCCATTTTAAAATCTGTTTGAAATATTTTTGAATTTTGGTTAAAACCACTCATCTAAAAATTACAAATGCACCAGCATGAATACACACAATTGTTGCTAAGCCTTATAATAAATTTTAATTTAAAGAAAAATATTATTTTTCCTATATTTCATTAGCACAAAAAAACTTAAATAAATCATTTTACCTCTATTTACAAGGAAACAAATTTTAGGGTGTTACAATCACATATATATAACTAGAGCACTCAATACGAGCGAAGATCACATGGCAAAGTATAACAACTATACTAACCATATGAAAGGCATAGAAGTAAATAGAGAAGATAATATTTTAAAGCAAAGTCTTACAAAGATAAGATACAAAGATATATCTGTCTCTGAAGATTTCTCTAGAACCTAAGCATTGGCTCAACTCTCCCTAACTCTCAACTAGATCTATTCTACTACATTGGAGAGATATGAATTTGAGTTTCAAGGATGCCTCCAGAGAGGGGGGTAGGGGTCTCCTTATATAGTCTAGTGGGATGAATGTGAGCCCTTGGATCAAACTGACTTTAAGGTATGGTGGAATGCATCCTAGGAGGTAGTGGAGGAAGCTTCCACAAGCCAGAGGCGAGCGGCTTGTGTGGGAGGCCAGCCAGTCTGGGCTTGAGGTTGGCTGGCCCATTTCCAGGTCCTTTGAGGCCCATCTTTGGTGGTTTGTCTTCTAGTGCCTTTTAAAGCCTTCCCACGTATGTGTTGCACTTTAATTTTGAATTTTCCTTTCACAAATAAGTCCCCCTTGGTGGTTTTGTAGGTAAATCCTGTAGAGATCATAGATTCATCAAAACTCATGAAATTTGTTAGTTTAACTCTAAACCTTTGTTGGTGATCTCAATGTGCTCCTATGCATGTTTATTTAACAATAAAATGTTGGTGGTAACCACTGTCAACAACTACTGAGCATCTTTAGTCGACACCATGCAACATGGTTTCAAAGTTTGCATAGATTAAGCTTGATTGCTTTAGATTTTTATAGCCAAATTCAACCACCCCTCTTATGCCATTCAGTCCTTACAACCAACACAAATTAATTAAGGCTATGTTTGGTTAAGCTTCTAAAAAGTGCTTCTGGGACCAAAACGCATGAAGCCAACCAAATAGGTGAAACCTAAAGTTGCTTTTGTAGATGTAACAACTTCCGTGTAGTATAACTTTTCTCATAAGAGAAGCTATGGGAGTTTTCCTCATAACTTCTGCTGAAAGCCCAAGTTTGGTTTTGGTAATTAATGACACCAAGTTGCTAATGTCTTGTGTTTAAGTGATTTAAGTTAGGCATAGCAACACATGTGATGAAGGAGAAATATGACATGTAGTGGGAGACACATGAACACAAAGAGATGAAGCATGAAGTGGAGATCATGGTGATAGACAAGGAGTAAAATGATCAAGGCAAAGGTATAAATATAGGATTTTGCTTTTGTCGTTCTAAGTTGAGTAGAGAAGTGATTGACCGGATTTAGGATAGATAGCCGACTATCAAGAGGGGAAATCACGGTCATCTCTCGAATCAAGTGCTACTAGGTTCATATATTGAGCATATGCATTAGGATCTAGTAAAGTGCTAACCTAACTTCTTTGATGAAAATGTTTGTGAAATGCTAACACACATGCACAATGGTGCTGGTCACTTGGTGGTGTTAGCACATTTGTAAAGGAGGTGGAGTTTCTAGGGTATAGAGGGGTTTGGGTTCCACTCTCCCTCCTGCTTGTGAGGCGAGATTCGGTGCTTTCAGAAAAATGGAATGCATATTTTCTATTGCGCCGAAGCAATTTTTTAAAAAAGTCACGTGAGTGTTTTCCACTAAGAAACACTCATCAGACGCTGGGTCAGACAACATCGAACGCTGAGGCCGCGTCTAACGAGTGCAACGCAGTAAGGCACGAATAGTCATGTGCATCGGAGCGTCCGATGGGTTTGCGTTAGACGCGGCTCCGACACTGTTCCCGCATCTGGTGAGCTAGTGATGTCAGCAAGCATGCGAGCCAGTTTTTGTGGCTGTGAGCGTCAGACGCCAGGGAGCATCTGCTGATGACGTGTCGGACGCGTCCGACGACCCTATGAAGTTGTAGACCTCCCTAAGTTGCATCCGGCGTGATGTACCGTGTCCGATGCGCTAGAGATTAACGGTCCATGTTGAAAGAGCGACACATGGCAGCGATCTAACCAACATTGGGAGTGAGTGTCGGACGCTTTGCCTCGTTCGACAGGTAGGCATCAGAGCGTCCGATGCCCCCACAGAAAGCCCTAATGGCTAGTTGTCAGGCTGACCTCTTTAAATATAATGTGGCCGACCTTGGGGGATCTCCTCTTACACTCTTGAACACTTAAGGCATACTTTGAGCTAGTGAACACTCCCTGCACTCATCTCCTTTCTTGATTGCTAATCCTAGTGAGATTGAGTGAGATTCAAGTGCATTGCTTAGTGAGTTGCATCTAGTGGCACTTGATCCTTGAGTTTGCTGTGGATTTCTTATTACTCTTGGATGTTTCCTGACACCCTAGACGGCGTGGAGTAGTGGAGGTGTTGAGCTCATGATTGGAGATTTTTTTGAGCCTCACGAAGTGATTTGTGAGGGGTTCTTGAGCCTTCTCTGTGGGATATTGCAATTGGCTACTCAAGTGGATTGCTCGTGGCTTGGAGGATCCCCATCTTCTGTGCAGCACCCACTGAGGGTTTGCCTTTGGATTGCCAATTAAGCCTGTGATCCATGAAGTGGGTGTATCACCACAACAAGGACTAGCTTGCAGGGAAGCAAGTGAACCATGGTAAAAAAATATTGTGTCATCTCTTGCCAAGGATTCTCTCTTGTGAATGTGATTGTGAGTGATTGATTGGATATATCTCTACTCTACAACGTCAGTATAATAATCACTCCCCACTCCTTTACTTACTTGCATACCTTGCTAATTGTTTAGCTTGTGTAGCCTAGTCTTCTTGTTTAGGAGTGTAGCTAGCCCTTATTTGTGATTTATTATTGTGACTTAGTGTTTAGCTTCTTGCTAGAATTGTGTAGGTGGCTTACATAGCTTAGTTGTGCTAGTGCTAGAATAGCTTTGCCATTTGTTTGTAGAAAATTTAAATAGGCTATTCACCCCCGTCTAGCCATTTGGACCTTTCACCTACCCATAATTGGCAGGAGGAGAAGATACAGAAGAAACTCTCTCATAACTTTTCTCGTTACTTTCCTCGTTAGGGCTAGAAACTCTTAAAACTCCTGTAATTTCTCTCATTACTTTCCTCATTAGGAGGAGAAACTCCTTCCTCCTTACTTTCCACATTAGGGGCAAAAACTCCTAAAACTCCCATATCCTCTCTCATTAGGGACACAAACTCCTAAAACTCTTGTAAAGGGGAATAATTTTGTAACTCCTACCCATAATTGGCGGGAGGAGATGCTACGAGAGTTTTCCTCATTACTTTCCTCGTTATGGGTAGAAACTACTAAAACTCCTCATCGCCTTCCCTCATCAGGGATAGAAACTTCTGAACTTCTGTAACTTCTCTCATTACTGATTCTTCTTTGCCTCATTAGGGGCTTGTTACTTTATTCCTCCTCATTATGGGCAAAAACTCCTAAAACTCCCTCATTGAACTCCATCTCCCTTATTGACTTCCCTTATTAGGGGCAAAAACTCCTAAAACTTTCATAACTTCCCTCATTACTGGTTCTTCCTCATTAAGGTTAGAAACTCCTTCCCTCATTAAGGACTCATCACTTTTTTCCTCATTAGGGGCAGAAAACCATTTCCTCATTACTTTCTTCCTCATTAGGGGTAGAGATCCCTTCCCTCATTACCTTATTACTATCTTCCTCATCTCATTACTTTCTTCCTCATTAGGGGCAGAAACTCTCTTCCCTCATTATCTCATTACTTTCTTCCTCATTAGGGGCAACAACTCTTTCCATCATTACTTTCTTCATCATTAGGGACAAGAACTCCTTCCCTAATTACTTTTTTCCTCATTATAGGCAGAAACTCCCTTCTCTCAATATCTCATTACTTTCTTCCTCATTAGGCCTTTTCTTGTCATGTGCAGAAACTCTTTCCCTCATTACTTTCTTCCTCATTAATTAGGAGGTAGAAACTGCCTTCTCTCATTACATCATTACTTCCTTCCTGATTAGGGGCATAACTCCTTCCCTCTTTACTTTCTTCCTCATTAGGGGAAGAAACTCCTGAAACTCCCTCATTAACTTTCCACTTAGAGGTAGAAACTCTTGTAACTTCCCTTATTACTTTCTTCCCCGTTAAGGGTAAAAACTCCTTCCCTCATTACTTTCTTCCTCATTAGGGGCGTAAAGTTCTTCCCTCATTACTTTCTTCCTCATCAAGGGCAGGGACCCCTTCCCTCATTACTTTATTCAACATTAGGGGTAGAAACTCCCTTCCCTCATTACTTTCTTCCTCATTAGTTTTCTTCCTTATTAGGGTAGAAACTTTTCTCAATCATTGTCCCATCCCATGTAACATAATTCTAACCTTGTCTACATTCTTGGCAGTGGCAGAGTGGTAGGTTTAGATAGCGAAGAGAGCCTACACTACTGTGATGGCGGCTAGCGGGAAGGCAGCACCGATGCTAGGGCTTCTGCTGCTGTTGTGCTTGCTCTGCCATGGGGCAGCACAGCGGTACAATGCCATCTGGAACTTTGGTGACTCCATCTCCGACACCGGGAACCTCTGTGTGGGTGGGTGCCCGGCCTGGCTCACAATGGGGCAGCCGCCCTATGGGGAGACCTTCTTCCACCGCCCCACCGGACGCTGCTCTGATGGCCGCGTCATTGTTGATTTCTTGGGTATGTGACTGCATGGTGTAAATTGTAGCTACACTAGCCTGCCTATGTGTATACTAGCAGGGATGAAACAAACTGGTTGTGACCCGCGTCATCTGCCAACGCCCTGTGGGCTCTCAGACTAGACTAACTGGTACTGTGGTACGTACATGCAGCTGAGCACTTTGGTCTGCCGCTACCGCAGGCGTCGAAGGCCAGCGGCAACTTCAAGAAGGGTGCCAACATGGCCATCATCGGCGCCACCACCATGAACTTTGACTTCTTCAACTCCATCGGACTTAGAGACAAGATTTGGAACAACGGGCCGCTCGACACCCAAATCCAGTGGTTCCGCCAGCTCCTCCCCTCCGTCTGCGGGAATGGTACGTAAATCATAAATCGCGGTGAAAGCAGAAAATCGCATTCGCATGATTACGTCGTACTTTGTTATTTATGATTTATGAATTGCATGAAACAGACTGCAAGAACTACCTGTCCAAGTCGTTGTTCGTGGTGGGCGAGTTCGGGGGCAACGACTATAATGCGGCGCTCTTCTCTAGGCGGTCCATGGCGGAGGTGCGAGGCTACGTTCCTAGGGTCATCACCAAGCTCATCCACGGCCTGGAGACGATCATCAGGAGGGGAGCCGTGGACGTGGTGGTTCCCGGGGTGTTGCCTATCGGCTGCTTCCCCACCTATCTCACCCTCTACGGCACCTCGAACGCCGCCGACTACGACCGCGATGGCTGCCTCCGGAGCTACAATGACCTCTCCAGCTACCACAACGCGCTGCTGAAGCGGAGCCTCTCCAGCCTGCGGAGGACATACCCGCACGCTCGGATCATGTACGCTGACTTCTACACACAGGTCATCGACATGATCCGGACCCCTCACAACTTTGGTCAGTATACATACACTACTACCTTTAATTTAGTTTTATTTAAGATGTCCACTTTTCTTCCTATTGCTTCGGTCTATCCATGCATTTCGCTACTAGACATCAGGTTGGAGTATATATGTTGGAATAACATTCCAGTCAATTTTTAAAAGAAAGACAGAAAAACCATTGTACTATTAGCTGACAACCCTGTCCAGAGCAGGAAGGTAGGCAAAACATCACAAAAATCATTCTTCTGCTGATATTTTAGTTAGCACACACTCTTGTTTGAACTTTGGCTTTGTGTCCTTGCTAGAATCCAGTTGGCGTACGGGAGTTGAAGTCTTAGTTATCACGGAATGTGTAGTGTAGCACATAGGCAGCACAGCACTGGAAAGGGATAGATCCAAAGCGTGGATGTTGGCAGATACAGATGTAAAGAGAGCTACGTGCATGTTTAAATTTTTACTTTTGGATTCTTAGCCCACCAGTGACTCATCCTCTGGTCAATTAATTATGACCTTTGTCCAAACAATTTGGGAATCAATACCCACCTAATTGATCCAGTTTGCATGCGTATTATTTATCCATCATACTAATAATTACGATGGAACATGTATGTGGTATAAGAATAGGATGAAAGCCTGTCATTGACACCATGGTGTCATAGATATCATCTTATAAAGCACTGTGTAATATACTGGTCACAAAAGCCACCTGCTGTAATTGGCAAAGATACTCCCACATGTAACATAACAATTCCTAGCAACTTAACAGATCCCTTCTTTCTATGCACTGTTTTATCTTAAAATGTTTCTCAAAGGTTATTACTGTTCAGTCACTGACGGGGAGCACGCTAGCGCTCATTCTGAGGCGGTATTCTTTATTAACTGTAATGTAATCAGCCTAGCTAATATAATGATACCTAGTACGTGTGATCGACACTTGCAGGGCTCAAGTACGGGCTGAAGGTCTGCTGCGGCGCCGGTGGGCAGGGCAAGTACAACTACAACAACAATGCGCGGTGTGGCATGTCCGGGGCCAGGGCCTGTGCTGACCCGGGCAACTACCTCATCTGGGATGGCATCCACCTCACGGAGGCGGCGTACCGCTCCATCGCCGATGGCTGGCTCAAGGGCACCTACTGCAACCCTCCCATTCGGCACTGATGAGCTAGCTAGCTGGGGGAGTTAATAGCTAGCTACATTCATGCGTGTGTTGTTTGGGCTAATTGCCATGTGCATCATCATCTCCTTGTCCTAGGTTCATACACAGTGATGAGTAGTGGTGGGTTTGTTATTTGGTTGTCCATTATTCACGGGAAGTAGGTGGTTTCGATGTGCTGGGGACAATGAATAAATGTGTAATGGACAGTTTGCAAAAAAAATTTGACGCAAAAATACTGTGGGGGAGATCCCCACAGTGGTTTATATTGATTAGATTAAAAAATTACACAAAAAAAACAAGCCTGTATTTACTAAAAGCATCAAGCCAGAAACAAAATGAGGACCTAAGGTCCGTCTTGAAACGAAAGGACTTATCAATACATTGATTCCCAAAATTTGCTAGCCAAACTCCTTCCAAAGTTCCTAAGCTGCTATAAGCACGACAGTAAAGAAAGGCAGCCCTTGTGCATCCTTTTCTTTTACAAACCTTACTTGAAGCCGGATTGACGCATCCTAGTTGAAGTTGATGGTACACCAGCATTGTTGCACAAAGGGGTAGGAAAAGAATAGATGTTCAATATCCTCGTCCATCCCGGCGTTGCACATAACACACAGCATGTCATCTTGGATGTTCAGATGTCTTCTCCTTAGTATGTCCTTATTCAGGCGATCTACTAGGACTGGCAAAGCAAAAAAATGATCCGCGGGGCACAGCAAGATATACATATCATGTTATATATTGGATGTGCTTCGATCCACTACACTGAAGACAAGGGCATAGGACTTTCTTGACGTATACTGAGGCTCCTAGGTTGGCTCCCATGAATCTACTGAATCATCATCGTATGGAATTGCTTGGAGGTGGTCTTGCAAGAGCTGCAGTTCATCATAGGCCTATACCACCGGCGGTAGGAAAAAATATCGTCCAGATTTTTCTATTTCCATGACTTCTTGGACTGACATTCCTTCATTCGTAGCAAAGGAATACAACTTGGGAAATTCTGTGGACAACATTGTGTTCGACCGACAATCTTCCTAGAAACAAACCGTTGAGCTGTTAGTCTGTTACTGATCATGCATTTGGCAATGCCATGGTAAATGTGTCGCAATATGTCACGCCACTAGAATGACCCAACCTCTTGAGACGTATGCGGTGTTACCGATAAATATTCGGGTGATCTCATCTCGTCATATTCTTCCCACAGGGATCTATTATAATGGCTCGAAGGTGGAGAGGAGTTCTCCCGTGAAGACCGCTTTGCCTCCGAGACTTCCCCCATGACTCCGTACGTGCCCGTAAAGACCAGTTCTTCCTCCAGGACTTTCCCCACGACTCATCGTGGGATCGTGATTACTTGGGAAGAGTTTCCCCTTCCCCCTCAACCTATATAAATGCCGATCAATGCAATAAAGAAAGATACCTGAGTTCATTACTTCCTCCCTGTTGTTCTCGTACTTTACATTCTACTCGCAACACGTTATCAGCACTTCGCTCTTCCCTTCCCCAGTGAGGAATAGCTCGGTTGGTGTGAACATCATCGAGGGATCGACCTTCATCTCGAGGTAAAATGCCATTACCTCGCTGTAATTTTGCCTCTACGGCTTCCCTCGTCCTACAAATCGTCTGGATGGTGATCAACCATGCCCGTACCTTGGGCATCCACTTTGGCAACAACCGCATTCAGACAGAATTCCTGCAGGTCATCCGGAAAATCCGCGGAGAGCCTTGCGGCTATCGCCTTCGGGGCAAACGTCGTGACCTCGGCAGGAATCCCGAGCATTTCCCTATAGGATGTCATTTCGGAGGTCACCGACGTGCGAACTTCACTCCTCTATCGCAGTGTTTGGTGGTGTCATCTGCGGCTCCGCCTGCGGCACCATCGCCAAGGGCATCGACACCGTCCTCGTTTCTAGCGCTGACTCCACCGGCGCCTCCAGTGTCGGTCCTCGCATTGCCGGCTCCACTCCCGCCAAGGTGCCCGCTTCATGGCGACGTCCTGTACCCACCACCATCACCATCTATGGTGACCAGCCAGCAATAGCTGTCACTGGGCATAGAGCCATTGTCGCCTATCCGGTACTCGACGCCAACGCCGTCACCCGAGCGGGCTGCACACAGTCCGCCTCCATGCTGTCCATCTCCACCGACAATCGCGGCGCGGATGTCGCACCGACTCAGCTGCCAGCGTACTTCGTCAACCAGTGGCGAATCCAGCTCGAGAAATGACCTAGGGCGGACTTATACTATAAAATTTTGGCAAAACTAATGGCAATATAAGCTAACAAATTCCATAAGTTGCTTTGGCAACATAATTATTTGA
>Ga0182004_10002972_pt1 | contig 13370 bp, 8 predicted proteins | sample Sormic07211540_1_FD_120479 | JGI IMG/M metagenome (GOLD analysis project Ga0182004, IMG submission 120479) | Endophyte microbial communities from Sorghum bicolor roots, Mead, Nebraska, USA - 072115-40_1 MetaG | ecosystem: Host-associated > Plants > Roots > Unclassified | place: USA: Nebraska...
GGGCTGTTCGGTGGGAATGACAATTTTCTCGCTCAATTCCTAAAGTTTGAAGACTGGAAGAACAGAAGGAAAAGGGAAAGAAAATACGAAGTAAATAAACTTGCGAAAAGGTAAAGGATTACGATAAAAGAATGGGGACGAGTTAACCTCAGGCACAGTGAAGTTGACGGCCATTTCTTCCTGAGAAGAAGAAGAAGAAGAAGTCGAAGACTTGGAAAATCTAGGGGAGGTTCTTTACTGTCCGAGCTCTTGAGTTCTTCGCCAATGCCGCTGCCAGAAGATGAATTTGGGAATGAAGGGTGGCAAGGTGGGGAAAGAGTGCTGAGGAAGGAAGTATTTATAGATTGGAGTGAGCAGGGGTATTTTTGACTTATCTCTTTGCCGTATCCGTGAAATTTGAAGGTGTTCAGGTGGATATGGTAACTGTTCGCACGATAATCAAGGGATTATGCAGGTGATTTTACAGCAAGTAATCATGATTTTAGAAGATATTTCACTGTGCAAGATCTCTTGGTCGGCTTATCGGTAGTCGGTTCTAACAGAACGGTTGCCGATGAGCGTATGTTTAGGAGATTTGGTTCGGGAGGTTGAGAGATTCGAGGTACATGCTGGAGACCCGAATTAAGGTTGTTTGGATTTGGCAATTAATTGCTATAAGAGGAAAATAATTGTGAAAAGGGCATCATTATCAGGAGAGAATTTTGGAGCATTAATGATTTTATACTCCGAAATTGGGGGGCATGTGTTGACAACGTTTTTGGACACAAATCAGGAAAGTTAATGAAGCTTGGATCGGCAGCTAGAGAAGTAATGACTGGCTGATAAGAAAGTTGCCGATGGCCTATGATACCGATAACAAGGCAACAGGAGGAGGATATGGTTAAGTCCAGGAACGGTAGTTGACCGGCACCGATGGCAGAGGTTGACGAATTGTCAATGCCGATGAAGGATGGTATGCCGATGATGGTGGAGGAAGATGTAGAAGTCGTCGGGAGAACAATGGTGGTGTGCCGATCATCCAGGATAGATAAAATATTATTTTCTATAGTTGTTAGAGTTTATTTTATGTACGAGTTGTGTTTGGTTTGAAACTAGAATCCTAGTCGTATATGGTTGTAACTCTTCAGGACATAGTATAAATATAGGCCTAGTAGCGATGTAAATTAACAATCCAATCAATACTATACACAACTTTTACATCTACTTTTGCATCTACTTTTTCGACGACTTCGTCAACTCACATATTTTCTTTTACTTACGAGTTCTTAAAAATTTATCGAGTCATACTTGACGAGTTCTCGAGTTCCGCGTGAATACCTCTTGGCCGTGGCATCCGGGCGCATCGCTGTTGTTGGGACCAAAGTATTCGAGTTACCACCTTTGTCGGTTGTAATGTCAAATCGGCTGGCACGCCTTAACGTTGGATCGGGTATTAGCCCTTTGTGTTTGCAGATTCACTTTTGCATGAACAAAGGGTTTAGCCCATATATTTTAATAGCTATAAAGCAAATTTACCTATTAGATGCAAGGCATTTTGGAATGCTATGTGGTTCTCAAATGTCAATCTAGGGCTTTATATGTTACGGATACGATTCCCTACCTTCATAAAGAAAACTCAACTAGCAACGGCATGACCTTCCCAAAGCAATGCTATTAACGTAGAAGAATTCAACCTAGTTGCCTGAGAAAATCCTTGAAGCGGCTTTGCTAGCGAAGGAACATTTTTGACCAGCCTAAAATTTGCTACCACGGGGAAGTTAAATCCAGAGTTCCAGACCAATAGGTGCTATAAAGTACTTGCACCATTAGGCTACATGCACTTTCGGAGTTCCCCACCTTCATTATAGCCATCATTTAGTGGATACATGCCATCAACTAATTTGTGGAAAAATGTAAGAGATAAAACATGTTGGCATGTGCATTAGGCTAATCTCAATAAAGATTTCACTTTGATGTTTTCTAAAAGTGTCACATTATCTTGAATCATTTTGATATGTGCACCAGCAACTGATTTTATGGGTTACAAGTGGCAAACAACAAAAAGTAAAGCCAATTTATGGGTTTGTGGGAAACCCCCTTGCATCCGGCATCCCTAGCCCAAAACGCTTCTACGGGGTGTTCAAACAAACATGTCCTAGAAAAACAACTTCTTCAAAATTTGACAAGTTTTTGCTACAAGACAGTCATTCGTGGAATTGGCTGCAGGACACTGTAATTTTTTTTATTTGCTTTAGGTACACTTGAGGTGTCCTACAAAGAAAAATTTAGTGTCTTAGAGCAATAAAAATATATTTAAGTGTCCCATAACCAATTTCATAAATTATAATTGCCCCACAGCTAAATTTTCCAATTTTCACCAACATGTGCAAGAACAAATTGGCTTCTGTCATTCTGTATGTGCTATCTTGTTTTCTTGATTTTGGAATATCAAGACCGATGTCCTTGCTATTTGCATGAACCTAGCATGTGCATAAGTGTTTTATCCGTGTGTATATCTACTCGCTACAATGTTTGATTAAGCAGTTGTTAGAGGTTACAAGAGACTTGTTTTATTGTATAGGGGCAACCGTTTGTGCACAATGTTGTCAGGGGCAATAATGCTGATTAGTCACAGTTTTAAAATCACAATGCCGATTTGGTAACATAGACAGTTTTTAAATCTCACCGGAATGTGCATAAGCATAAGCAAAAGGTTTCGAACAGGAAGCAGGGTAATCATCTCAATGCAAAGCGCCTAATTTAGAAATGCAGCACAGTTGAATATCTCAAAACCACACATTCTAGATGGCTACAATACAAACAAGTGAACCACATGGAGCTTCAATGTGTTCACTTAACATATCAAAGTATAAGCCAATTCACCGTAATTGTTAACCACAATTTAGGAACAGAAATTTTTGTCAGTTTCAGGATATGCTGACACAAACAATCCACGGTTCTCAATTTTCAGTACATAAGCACATTTCAGATGTTGCCTATTCCCTTGAAGCAGATGGTCAAAGAAACTGTGAGTGCTGATGAAAGACCTCCATCTGAAGCACTGCCACATAGACATAGCAGATAGAAATTAGAAAGTAGCATCTATAAACCATTACTCCAGTACCAAATATTGCCTAGTATTCACACAATCACATCAGCTAAATCTGGTTACTTCAGTACAAATTTGCCCACCATGTGGTACGCACCTCTCCTCTACACCATTTTCCTCCACAAACAATATTTTTCAGGAAAAAAAGTTCCTCCACAAACCATAATGCATGCCGTGCTGTTCCACCTCTGAGACTGAGGCAGCCAAGGAATCTGTCAATGGCATCACCACTCTGCTTGATTGGATCTGAACTATGTAGCATTATTTTGTGGAAGAACTGTGGAAGAAAAACAAGATTGGGCTCCAAGAATTGAGCCTCAGGTCAACATCATCTCAGTGTTGATTATGCTTCATGAGAAACCAGGCTGCCAAGAGTTGTTGGGTTCAGTCCATGACCTTTATACAGTAGACTTGCTAATGCATTCCTGGTATATTCCTTTTTAGAATTTATTTAAAAATGAAATAAATGTGATCTCCACCACAAACCAGGTTTTTCTTCAAAAGGAAAGTTGAAACCGAAAACACAAAAAATTGTATGTTTCTGTTTGGCCTTGTTTAGTTCCCAAAAACTACCCAAAAATTTTCAAGATTCCCCGTCACATCGAAACTTGCATGCATAGAATATTAAATATAGATAAAAACAAAAACTAATTACACAGTTTGACTGTAAATCACGAGATGAATCTTTTGAGCTTAGGTAGTCCACAATTGGACAATGTTTGTCAAATAAAAACGAAAATGCTACAGTATCCAAAAACAAAAATTTTTGGGAACTGAACAAGGCCAATTTGTTTTAAAACTTTATTCTTTTGTGTTTTCCCTGCAACTCCCTATACTTCTGCAGTTATATTACTTAGATTGTCAAACTTACAATTGATTGCCTTGGGTCCTCAATGTTTTGTCCTCTGCGCCATTTGCTAACAGAATTTGATAATGGGGGTAACCACTCAGCTTTGACCAGTAGATTTGACCTCCATATCCTTTGTCAGACCAGAATGAAATGTTGCCTCCAGTCTAGCCTTGGAAAACCGTCACGATGGGAAATGGGTGCACCATACATGCATATTACTGTAAGCAATAATGTAGACCACTCAATAAGATGATTCAAGCTGGTGCCTTCTGTTACAGATGTCAGCAACTCAACCAGGGCTTCTTGAAAGTCCATATATAATAGATCGACAAGTCTCTCTGTTTGGAACAAAACCCAGCTCTAACATCCGGTCCTGCAGTGCTAGTGACTCTGCTGTGCTCCTAGTCTCGCAGTAAGTCCTCATCAATGCATTAAAGCTCTCATTACAGCGGATCTGAAAATCAAGCGCGAATGACTTCACAATTAGTTCTCCTCTATCAAGGTCGCCTTCCTTGCAGAAGCCACAAACCAAGGCAGCACAAATGGCCTCGTTCGGATGGAAATCGGACTCAATCATCTCCACCATTATTGACTGACCTGCCAAGCTCTTTCCCAATCTGCAAAGGCAGGTTATGAGTGCCTGGTAAGTGTCATAGTTGGGTTTCACTTCTCTAGTGGTCATCTCAACCTTCACATCCAAAGCTTCCTTTGGATTATCACATCGGCAGAAGCAATCCACAATCATATTGTACACCTGCAGACTAGGACTGTGCCCATCCTCTATCATCCACTGCAGCAAACCCCTCGCAGCATTAGGGCGCATATCCTCACACAATGCACTGATCAAGCAGCTATAACTCTGTGATGGGATGATAATACCATATTTCCTTAGTGGTGCCACCATGTTCAAGCAGGTAAGCAGCTTCCCAAATTTTACATGACCCTCAATGACAACTCTGAGAGCGAATGCTATGTCCAAGAGCCCACTCCCAGCCATCTCCATCAGCAGCGACCTCGCCTCCTTTAGTTGTCCCTCATTACAGTACCCTGTGATCAGAACACTATAAGCAACAGCGTCAGGGCACAACCCACCTTGCACCATCCTGTCAAACATCCGGCGAGCTTCGTTCAGCCTCCAGGCTTTGCACAGCCCGTCCATCAAGATGGTGTGCGAGACCAAATCAGGTGGCACGCGCCTGTACGGCATTACGCCGAACAGATGCAGCGCGTCCTGCAGCCTCCCCTTGCGGCAGTAGCCCGCGAGGAGGGTGTTGTACGTCACGACGTCCGGCTCGAAGCCTTGCTCCTCCAGCTCCTCGAGGAACCCCTGCGCGCGCTCGGCGTCCTCCCCGCGGCAGAGCGCGGCGACGAGGATGTTGAACGTACGGGCGTCGGGCCGCACCCCGGCGCGCACCATGGCGCCGCGCGCGGCCCAGAGCTCATCGAACCGGCCCGCGCGGGAGAGCGCGGCGAGGAGCGAGTTGAAGGCGGCGGCGTCGGGGGGCGCGCCCGCGGCGGCCGCGCGGAGGGCGGAGCGGAACGCGTCCCGAAGGCGGGCGTGGCGGAGGAGAGCCTTGACGAGGAGGCCCGGGAGGGAAGGGTGCGGCGCGGTGGCGGACGCGACGAGCAGCGTGGGCAGCGCGTCGTGCCGCGGGTGGAGGCGGATGAGGTGAGAGAGCGCGCCGAGCGCGTGGGAGAAGAGGCGGGAGGAGGCGAGCGAGTGCGCGAGGAATGCAAGGTGGGGAGGCGAGGGCTGGAGCGGCGGCGGGAGCGCGAGGAGGAAGCGGAGGGTTGGGAGCGGGTGGGAGTGTCCTGCGCGCAGAACGACAGCGGTGAGCTCGTCGTGGCCGAGGTAGGGGAGCAGACGGGTGAGATCTACGGGTTCGGCGTCGTCCGTGACGGCGGTGAGGTGGGTGGCGACGAGGTCGACGACGGCGACGTGGGGGTTGAGGGCGCGGGGGAGGAGAGAGGTTAAGGTGCTCGACGGAATGCGCGACACAGCCTTCGACATGGGTTCGTGCCAGTGTTAAGAGGCTGGCCATGGGCCGTGGGTGGCAGGCAGCTACTCGAACCCAAAAGAGTCGTACGAACTATCGCCAGGGCAAGTGGGACCCATTGGTCAGCCGCGGAGGATAAACCCCAAATCCCCAATCTGAGTGCTCGTCTCTTTTGCCTTTCGCGTGCTCCGCCGCCACGACCCAGATTAGAGAGGAGAGAGCCAGAGCAAGTGAGAGATGAGTCTGCAGATTCCGGTGAGATCAGGCGCCCTCCGCCGCCTCCTCCTTCTAGGTGGCGCTGGGGGTCTCCCGCGCCCCTACTCCACCGACGACCGGCGGAGGCGGGTGATCCGCGAGGCAAGGCAAGAGGAGGAGGACGAGGCGTTCCTCCGCACCCTCAACTTCGGCGCCGACCCCGAGAACAACCCCCTTCCCCCGCCGCCGAGGCGTGGCAGGGGATTATCTGACGCCTCCGCCGGGAAGCAGCAGCAGCAGCCCGAGCGAAGCGCGCAGAAGGTCGTCGGGGAGACGCTGCTGCAGAAGCTTAAGCTGGGCGATGGTCCCTCCGCCGCCGCTGCCGCCGCTACGGGAGGCGGCGATGAGCTGCGGCAGCCTGAGGACGAGCCTGCGCCCGCGCAGCCGGTGGACGTGGATGAGATCTTCCGAAAGATGAAGGAGACCGGGCTGATCCCCAACGCCGTGGCCATGCTTGACGGGCTGTGCAAGAACGGCCTGGTCCAGGACGCCATGAAGCTGTTCGGCCTGATGCGAGAGAAGGGAGCCATCCCGGAGGTGGTTATCTACACAGCTGTCGTCGAGGCATTCTGCAAGGCAGCCAAGCTCGACGACGCCGTGAGGATTTTCAGGAAGATGCAAGGGAATGGAGTCATCCCCAACGCATTCAGCTACTGGCTCCTGATACAGGGGCTGTACAAGGGGGGCAGGCTGGATGATGCTGTTGGGTTCTGTGTGGAGATGTTTGAGGCTGGGCTTGCGCCGAATGCTGAGACGTTTGTAGGCTTGCTTGATGCAGTGTGCAAGACAAAAGGGGTGGATGATGGTGAGAAGCTTGTGAGGAGCTTCCAGGACAGGAACTTTGCTATTGATGAGAAGTCAATCAGGGAGCACCTGGACAAGAAAGGCCCATTCTCACCAGTGGTGTGGGAGGTGATCTTTGGCAAAAGAAAATCAGGCCGACCTTTATAATCTCTACCAGAAAGTAGTATGTTATCACTCTCATCATTTTGTTAGCCTTGTAGTTATTATTTCTCAAGAATTTGCTTGCTTCCATGGTAAAACAAAATGTGTACCTTGTCTTCTTATATAGAATCTATCATTGGGGCGATCTGTATGCACTTTTGTTATATGCAATTCACCTCGATCTATCCAACTGTCCCAATTAGAACATCCTTACTACAATTCACCACGATCTATTCAACTGTCCCAATTAGGACATCCTTACTACAATTCACCTCGATCTATTCAACTGTCCCAATTAGGACATACTGCAATTCATCTCGATCTTTCCACCAGTGTTATCAGGACAGCTTTCCAGGACAGTGAAAATTGCGTTGTTATGATGTTTCTATTATGAAGGCAATGGGTTGCTGTTTGCACTGTATTTTGACTTTGGCAGTGTAAGTGCATGATGATCAATTCACACATGAATACATAATTTATGCTCAGATACAACTCAGTTGTCATCTTACTGCTATTTCAATAAAATGACTTGACAATTTGAGAGTCAACTTGTTGATACTTCAAGCTAGTGACCTCATAAACCACAATTGGCTGACTGGTAACTTGAAAATCCATCCAAAAACATATCTAGAAGTTTTCAAAATTACTGAAACACTTGCTGTTTTCGGATAAGGTTATTATATGATACCATGCAAAATTTCAAGTCCAAACTCCACATCATTTGAGAGATACAAAAATGACAAATCAAGGGTTTAGAAGGGCGAAAGGACAAAATATGTGCATGTGTTTGACAGTTTGTCCCTTTTGTACCTCACAAAATGGATGAGGTTTGGTCTTGAAATTTTGTATGATGTGGTAATTTGACATCAATTAATGATAGTGAGTTTTAAGTATTTTTGAAAACTTATAGATTTGATTTTTTATGGGGTTTTCATACTTCCAGCACTCTGTTTTTTTATGGATATGCTCCCTTCAAAGTATATTAGTTGAAGACTCATGCTTTTAAAGTATAAAATAAAATACAGTTCACATTGCTAAGGGTGTGTTGTTAATTACCGCAACTCTGTGCCACAAGTTTGGCACACTGCACATGCTTAGGACACTGCGCATCTTTGGTGTGCTGCACTACTCCGTTGGGCATCTTAGGACTTTGCACGACCTTTGACCACTAAGTTCTTCTAGAATGTATTCTTAAAATATTTCAAATTTATGAGATTTTGTGAGTATATAAGAATACAAATCTACACAAATAACTTCCATTGTTTCTGAACTAAGTAACCTAAAAGTTATTGATATTTGTAGTTTTTAAGGTTTGGCCATCTTGTCCTAAACGATATGTTTTTGTGACTGGAGGGAGTAGTAGTTCACAGCTGCCGAATTCATAAAAGTGTTGCAAACGTTTTGCTCGCCAGAGATTTGGTGGTTGCACTTTCGGCATGGCGAGGTTCGGAAGCCGCCATCCAAACATACTCTTACTTATGCAAATAAATACACAATCTGGATATTCATGCTAATTTATGATATAAGTAAAAAGTAGTTTGCCACTAAAAAGACTATTGCTGCACTTGCCACTCAAAAAAAGCTGTGCGCTGATGTTGGTACAGCATTACTAATAGACAAGCGACACGCACTGCTGCAGCTGAAGCACAGTCGGAGGGATGAGCACAGGAAGATGACAGCGCAGATTTCAGTTCGCTCCACGGGAAGAAGAGGTTCCACTGGCGGAGCCACCGCCCGGCGACCCTGGGCAGCTGGCCGGGTTCGCCCATACAACGCAAAGGGAAATTTTCTTTGTATTACAGAAAAATATTATATATTTTTAGATAAATAAATATTTATGCACAATAAAGATCGTTCGGGCTCCTAAAACTTTCTGGCTCCGCCAATGAGAGGTTCGTAATACAGCACGCTGTTTGCAGCACAGATTCCATGAGAAAAGACTGAAACTTGATCGAATTAAATCCAAGCGGCCTTGTTTACTTCTATAAAAATTTGCAAAATAGGAATACTAGTACTTTCGTTTGTATTTGACAAATATTGTTCAATCATGGACTAATAGGCTCAAAAGATTCGTCTCACAAATTACAGGTAAACTGTATAATTAGTTATTATTTTTTATCTATATTTAATGCTTCATACATATACCGCAAGATTCGATGTGATAGAAAATCTGAAACATTTTGCAAAATTTTTTGGAAACTAAACGAGGCCAAGCTGAGATTTCGGACACAGCTTTACAAAAATCACGTAAGAGTCCATCTCAAATAAAAACCACATCCAAAGGCATTTGAGATGAAGTTCAGAAGATTAGAGAAACAGTAGGAAGGGATGATTTTGGGAACTAAATTCTTGTGAGGAAATTCAACAAAATAGAATATCCCCTCACACGTCTTAGCACCAAATTTTTCAAAATATCCACACCAGAATCACACAATAAAACGAAGAACAAATATTTCAAAAAAAAAGACAAAAAATAGCAGGAGAAAAGAAAAAACAGGAGGGAGATCCAAATGAACTCAAATTTCTTAACTAAACTTATTAACCAACCATGAATTCATCTATACAAGACTAGGCCCAGCCTCCTCTTTCGTTCTCCTCTAAAAGATGAAGAAATTAGAGCAAGAGGTGCTCAAATTCTCTGTTTCTCTCCATTTCTCCTTAAGCACTTGGCTAGCCTAGAGCAAAAATGAAATTAGGGTTGCAAAGATACTTGTCCCAACCAACCACATCCAGCATTATAGGTTTATGACGAAAGACTAAAATACCCCTAAAAGATACAACTAGATACATGCCCGTGAGGGGGAAAAACTATCTAGATTTTTTCTGCTGTATCTAACGGTCCCAAGGCCTTCACGACTTTGCTTCAAGTTTCGTGATGTCACCACTTGTTTGCCGATCTGATCCACCACTTCCTGATTTTGAGGCTTAAACCGACAAACTTGGCGCTCACGGTTTTAAGGCTGAAACTATCAAACCATTGAAGCCGCATAAAGCGTGTTTGGTTTGTTGGTTTCTTGGAGCCTAGCTAGCAAACTTAGCCTGGGCAGCCTAGGCCTAGCCTAGGTAGCCAACTAGCGTGTGTTTGGTTGTGTGCGAACATGAGGTTGGCTATAGCGGGTTCCTATTTGGTTGTTTGCTTTTCTCAAATAGAATCACCACATCTAGACCTAGGTAAGTTTACTCTCATAGAAGCAATTCATCAAACATGTTCTGAGCGCAGCAAGCAACTCCGCTTCACCTCCCCCATCACTGCCAGAAGCATCAGCTTGAGCTCCTCTGTCCTTGTCATCGGAGCCTCAAAGCGACCACGCCTGAGAGGAAAGCTCGTGGCCGCAACCATCGCGAGGGCGTAGAGGAGGAGTAGCGCAAGGGACAAAGAGTAGGAGCACTGCAAGGGCCGGAGGAGCAGCACGACGCACGAAGAAGGACAACGGTCTTGCACTGCAGTACTAGGAGGTGGCAGCGCTCTACCTCGTTGATGATGTATATGAGCTCTGCCTCACCCACCTCACAGATGGATCCAGCCAACCGATGCCGCAAAGCTTGACTGCTTTGCTTCAATGCAAGGATTCCTCCATCCGCTTTGGGGCAAAGACACCACAAGTCAAGCTCCATCACCTTTTGTCGGAGCTCGACGAAGGCCAACAAGGAAGAGGAGGGCTTGGTGGTGGTAGTAGCATCTCAACAAACTCTGACCAGATGCAGCTCCTCGTCGGGGGCTAGCTGCGGTTGGTAGTTGGCACCGATAGTATCAAAGGAAGAGGATGTGGGGGATTAGGGTCCCGCTCAAGGACCCCTGGCCATGGCTCCTACTTGAGGACTCCTACTATGTGAAGAGGAAAGGGACAGAAGGAGGAAGGCTTGGCAGGAGGAAGAGGAAGAGGGCGGAAGGAGGAAGGCGAGATGGGAGGAAGAGGAGGGGACGGATGGAGAAAGGCGGGGCGGGAGCTGAGACAACGCTGGGGGAGGTGGAGCTTGCCGACTGGAGGTTAGGCGGCGTTAGGGTGGGAGGTGATGAACTCCTAGTGCTCGATGCGGTAGGTGAACCGAGTGAAACAAACGCTAATAAGGCAAGCCTAGCTCCACGGAAACAACCAATTCAGAGGTTTCTAGGAAGCCACCCAAGCCGTACAGATTGGGCTTGTGGAAGCCTGGCTAGTAGGCCTTACAAGAAACCAAATAGACCTAGGTTGTATTATGCAAGTCTAGCTAAGGGCCAAGCCAGGGAGAAAAACACACCATAGTCGCTACGCCTTCTCCATGATGTCGACGCTTGCCCCGCTTATCCAAGAATGGATGATCACCAAGCGCTCGTGCCCCTACCTTGACTTGGTCTGATCACTATTTTGACTTCAATCAACACCATATCCATCACCATCCTCTCATGTACGTTTTTATCAACATGTCCAAGTGCTAGACATCCACTGTCCATCCTCTGACTCTCGATCCAAGCCTTCATGTCGAACCTTCATTGCTCTCGGCCCATCGCACACGCACTCCTGCTCGATAGTCTCCATTATCGTCGACCGTCTCACACTGAACACCCATTACAAGATCGACAAGAGACATGCTACACTCACTCGTGCCTCAATTGGTCTCATGCGCACTTAACAAAAACTCCGACCACCTCATTGATAATCACTCATCACACTCAAACATGGGCACACATCAACCATGTGTTCGCATCTATATCTCTAATAAAGTTAATCTCCACTACATGTTATGTCCCAACAATCAAGCCATCCACATCATGTTTCACTAATTATCCATGTCATCTGTCACTAATAAATATGTCATCCCAGTGACATCCAATCTTTTAATACAACCAAATTTAATAAGAATGGATGTAAGAATATGCAGATGATTTTTTTGGAGAGTTCTACAGTTTTCCTTTTGGGAGAGTCCCACAATTTTACTTTTGAGAGAGTCCCGTATCAACATGTAGGGTATCCTTCAGTTTTGTAAATGCTTCGGCACATGATGACACTATATAATTTCCATGAAAAGCAGGAACAGTAAGCTTTTCAAAATTTTGTGAAGGCGATATATGACATCTGAAGACCAATTGAGTTGCAGCTATTTGAGTAAGTATAACTTTGGTACTCATGCGTTGCCAAAAGGATTATTTGAAATAAACTACAAGTCCTAATATCTATCTAGTAACCTTATAATTAGTTTCTAACTTCTGTTAATTAATATATAATGGTAGAACTCTACATCAACCATAAATTCCATATCATAAAGCAATGAATTTATATAAGATCCCCTTGCACATACAAATGCATACAGAGATCAGTTCACGTTGGTTCCTCTAAAGGAGGCAGAATAAGTGTGTAAGAGCATCTCCAACAGTTAGCTAAAAGTTGTTTGTCATATTTTGAGTTTTGGTAACTTGATAAAAGATTTAGCAAATGAAAAAATGATGATCTCCAATAGTTTGCCATTTGGGCTTGCCAAATTAAAAAAAACGTCCACACCCCAACTACCCCTACATCAAACTAACTCCGTGCATGAAGGCTTGGCGCCGCTTTTCCGTACGTCATTTTATTTTGGAATTTATTTGCTGTCATTTTATTTTGGAACCATCATCTATGAAACATATTTTGTGTTGATCATGAAGTGTATTTGCTTGAATTTATTTGCTTCAATACTATTGTCATTTACTGTTATTTTATTGAACAAACAAGCACTAAATCATTTGTTGTACCAAGCACGGCAGCAGCTCGGCAGCAGCTGTCGCTATCAGCAGCAGCACGGCAGCAGCTAGCTGTCGCTATCAGCAGCAGCTCTGTACCACACCGACAATAGCGTGGGGGAAATTTCGCACAGTGCGTGGGATGGAAGAGGGACGGTGCGGGAGGCCGATGCGCGAAGGAGTACGCGCGCGGCACCCGGCAATGGCAAGTGAAGATTTTTGGCAAACATGTTTAGCAAACTGTTGGAGAGGATTTTTTTTTCCATTGGTTTGCTAAAATTTATGGGATGACAAATGATTTAGCAAACTGTCGCAGATGCTCTGCAAGCAGCCACCACCACCAGCATCATGCATCATGAACTCACTTTTTCTAAGTTGCGGAAAGAAAGGTTGTTCCAGCACTCATAGATGTTAGTGGACTCGGAACCAGTGACCACGGCGAGTGTGAGTGCCAAGGCATCCATAAAAAACGTTATATAATAGAGAAGACGAAAAAATCAAATTATTTCAAATCTAATGGTAAGGTAATCATCCGCTTTA
>Ga0182004_10002973_pt1 | contig 13370 bp, 6 predicted proteins | sample Sormic07211540_1_FD_120479 | JGI IMG/M metagenome (GOLD analysis project Ga0182004, IMG submission 120479) | Endophyte microbial communities from Sorghum bicolor roots, Mead, Nebraska, USA - 072115-40_1 MetaG | ecosystem: Host-associated > Plants > Roots > Unclassified | place: USA: Nebraska...
CAAACAAGCCCGGTCTTCAGCTTTGTGTGGAAAAGCAAGGCTCCTCAGCGAGTCAAATTCTTTGCCTGGCTGCTTCTTCAGGACCGAATCCAAAACCGCTGCAATTTGCTCAAGAAACACATTGTCAACAATTCCACCTGTGAGCTATGCAAAGTGGCGCCGGAAACCTCTGAGCACCTAATCTTCCACTGCCCGATCGCGAACCAACTCTGGACCCAAGTTCTGGGGTCCCCTACGAGCTTCCCGCCCATCACTGAGCTGTGGAACCTTTCAAGGCCTCCCTCAATGCCGCCAAAACACTACAACACCTTCGTTCTGCTCTGCTGCTGGTGCATCTGGAATCACCGACATGATGTGGTCTTCCGACAAATGAGACCCTGTCTTCAACGACTTAGCACGGCTTGCAGAGAGACGTGCCACCTCTGGGCCTTCAGGCTCAAAAATGAGGACAACACGATCTCAAATCACTGGAGCTCCGTTTTCCCTCCTTAATTCTCCTGTAACTTTTTTCATGTAAACCAAATTGTAAGGCTACTTTGTAAACCATTCCGTACACCGGCTTGCCGGCATCAATGGAATTATTCAGGTGGGGCGCTCACCCCCCCCGGTGATCCTTTCAAAAAAAAAACATACTAATTTCACCAAACATACTAACTACCTAAGCTACCTTGACCGGTTCATTTCAAATTAGCGTTGTCTTCATGGCAGTTTCTGAGCATGCCTTGGATGACTCTGTACCTACATGTTAAGGATACGGAACACATAAGGGTCAATGGTTGAAAACTGCAGTCTCAATTATTGGTAAAATCATTCAGATGTACATTTTTCATGAGGGCTACAAGCACACAATCACTCATTTGCAGAAAAATGTCATGGAACATTAAAATTCAGGAAACTAACTTTGTTGCATTATGACTATATATGAGAGCTATGCTTCCCTAATGCCATCATCATTCATATTGCTGTAGTCTTGAATTCTTGATGCAATTGCAATTCCTTAACCAAATTCTAATACTTAATGCAATGTGCCTCATTGCAGCACTATTGCATTGCATAAATGACATGGCTACGACAAAGACATCAACACCAGTGCATTACTAGATTAAACAAACACTGTCATACTAGTATATATATAAAGAAAAATCATAGCGACACAAATTTTGGAATGGGAGGAAAAATTTCCTGTGCTTTACCTAGCCTTGGTCGTGGCCATGAGCGGGGGCTGGGGCAGGAGGTTGGGTGTGCCGAGAAGACTGGAGACAGAACAGGAGCAAAGAGATGGTATAGCTAAAGACCCCTGCTAGCAAGCCCAGCATGGCTGCCTCCTTGTACCACCTACATGGCTGTGGTTGCATGAACATGCAAGCACCTGTGTCCTTGTCCATGTACACCTCAACTCCCAGCGCGGAACAGCTGGCAGCTAAAACCAAGACTGAAAGGATCTGCAAATTGATAATTTTAGTTTTTTTAGTTGAATATTTAGGATTTATGCTGTCGTCAACAAGTGTAGGAGCATTATTTTACATACCCACTCAAACATGATTATCAGTGTGGAGGCAAGGTTTCCAGGGGGTGGCATGTGGAAGAAAATAATTGCAATGTCATGCAATAACCTTATTCCGCAGCAAGGAAGCTGGATGGTCAAGACAACTGTAAGAAACCTGAAAGAAAATAAAATAAACACACTAATTAAATATAAAAAAACAATATTATTCCTATAATATTGCTTAATAACATTAATTAAATTACTCATCACCCTATATAAGCTTCAGAGTATATTAATGCATCTTTGAGCAAACAGAGAATCAAGCAAATAGGATCTATAATTCATGGTATTCGATATCTATAGATGATCTACCATTTACAGTAGTAAACAAATTATAAGTTCCGACAATTAGCAGATACAACAGTTTTTAAGGATCTAAGTGTGAAGAAAAAAATCAGACCAAATCAATTCTTTTATTTTCTTTTTTAAGTGAAGACAAAATCGTTTCATTATGAACAAAGAAGAATACTATATGTTTCGTGTATGTTAAAAATTAATGCATCACAGTTTTATGCATAAAACCCTGTAAAAGTACAAAGCATGAAGCAGCATTTATATCCTGAGAAGAAAATTTTGAAAAATTAAAAACACTAGATAATGTTGTGATGTTAGTTTGCAAACCTTTTACAAAGGAAGTGAAGAGAAACGGGAATGAAGTGGACTACTTGAAACTTAAGAGAGCCATTTAGAACCGCCATCACTTTTCTAGTAAGATATATGTGGGACGTAATTAATTATTGCTCTCTGTTTGGGCCATTTTGTTTGCAGATAATCAGTTCAAGATGAGATGGTTGTGTTGCAAATAGAACAAATGTATAGTGGTTGTGGTTCATATTTTAATGTAGCTAAACAGAAAGGCAGCAATTGTACTAAATACTGAAGGATAGAATGGATAATTGTGTTACCTGAACACATTGTAGTACATAGCAACGGGTGCTGCAGCCATACGTGCTAGCGAAGCACCGCACATCACAAGCGTAGCAAATCTACATGTCAACAAAGAAGCAACAACCAAGGTCTTCTTCCTATACAATGCATGAATAATGAATAAAGTGTTAACTAATCACATCTATAATTCTATATAAAAGGGAAATTCTTCGCTTCCAATAATTTAATTCAAGAATACAACTCATATACAACTGTGTATCTAAACATTTTGTTCACACCCAAATCTGTCGATCACGCAAGTTGCACACACCAAATGGTCCGGTGCATTGCTCCTAGCACACCGGACTGTTTAGTCCAGGTGAAGTCAGAGATAGGTTTAACTTTCATGTTTGATTTGAGTCCGTTTTGAGATTGTTTCATGATATTTGGACTCTACCTGAAACTGGAATAGACCTCCTGCCTAATTAGAGCATCTCCGAGAGTCTTTCTAAAATTTACTTTCTAAATCATCATTTAGAGAGTCATTTGATTAAAAATCGCTTTCTATATCTTTGTACCCTCCAATAATTTTTCTATATCTTGTATGCACTGTTGAGAGTCATACTTGCTCTCCATCTTTGGCTAACCAGGAATCTAGAATACAGGAAGTCTATATTTGGAGATCTATTTGGAAATCTTTGGCTAACGAGAAATCTAACAGTATTTGACCCAATAAACATAAGGAATGCTATACAAACTTGATTACTGGATTTTATAAAGTATGCATTGACCAATAAACTATGTGCAGTATGGCAATGCCGTAGAGGACCACACTTACATTGTTGTGTGCAACAAGGAAGCTACCCTCCTCTGTCTCCAACGTTAGTCAACAAGCACACAAAGTTACATAGTTCAAGCTACATGTCAAGTCATAAATCCCGGCGAGCACTACTGTCACTACAGCGGGTGTCAAACACATAACTCTACAGTAGATCAGACACTGTCAGCGTCGAGCATCAGGCAGCAGAGGCAGAGCTAGCACATCACGATCAAGAACCCCCACCAAAACTGAGAAAGCGAAAGGCGTACTGCTATAGTCAGATACTCATCACAGCCCCAGCGGTGGAGGGAGAAAACCGAAGAAACCCAAGAAATCCTCATTACGCTATACTGCTTGACTGCCATTAATTGTGCTCCGCCTCCAATTCCACAGAAGAAAATGAAAGGGCAGTAGAAGCCTTAATGCTCACCTGCCGCCATAGAAAGAGGAAGGGAAGTGCTGACTGCTGAACGCTTGGGGCCTAGATCCACGCTCCACGGAGGCACGTACGCCCGCCGCACGCTGGATCCGCGCTCACTGTGGACGTGGAGCTCGCCGACTCTGCGGACGCTCGTGGCTTGCCGCGGCCGCCCTCCGCTCGCCGCGGACGCGCGCGATGCCACGTCCCGTGGCCGTGAGGCGCGAGCCCGAGCCCCAAGGCCGAGACCCGCCAGCAGCAGCCACAGCCAGTATGAGCGCCGCACCACCGGGAGGCGGGAGCAGGAGCGCAGCACACCGCCGGAAAGCAAGAAGGCCGTCGCCAGAAATGAAAGTATGAAACGAAGAGAAGAGTTGTACTGTAATTACCTACAAGCCACTAAAAAGGTTAAACTCTTCACAGATGCCACTGCTCTGATTTCTTTTATCCTCTACGCCACAAAAATATTCTCATATCTAAATATCTAATTAATTTTTTTAGTATCTTAACGATCTTAAGTGGAAAAACTCAAAACTAGAAAAACATATATCTCGTTGAGATATACAATATTTATATAAAAAATATTTTTATTTGATTTTGTATTAAAAAATATTTTTTAAGACATATTAATCATATCAAATCATATATTTTTTGTATGGAATTCAATGAAAATAATTTTAACAAAAAATTTACAGATATTGTCGACATCTACAACTTTGTAGTTCTGAGTTTTTTCATTTGAGGTCATTAAGATGCTCAAAAAAATTAATTATATATTCAGCCTTGAGGGTATTTTTGATTTTTCACACTCGCGGTTTGACACCGTTAGAGCTAAATCTGACGGAAATGACATGAAGGACAAAAGAGTTTAGAGCAGTGACACATGTAAGAACTCAACTTTTCTAATGACTTATAGGTAATTATCAATTTTTATAATGGCATACATGTAAAAGCCTCAATTTTCCCTCCTAAGCTCTCACTCGGTCAATCCAATCAAGGGAAAGCAACCCTACACAGCCATTTGGAGTCAATTCCAATAGTACCCCTAACTAGATAAGGTCGATCTAAATGCACATAGGGGGTAATTTTAGAAAAACTCAAAACCTCATCGGTTCACATGGAACCACCCAGTTTACCGGTTCGACGAAAAACCAGCTGGTTCAACCGGTTTATAGTTTTGTTTATTGTCTTTGATAATGACATAATGACAAACACATAAGGGCACTCCCAATGCAGAAACCATCGTGGTTTATATAGACATTAATTGCAGTGCCACCTAAGTATTTTGCTGATGTGGAAATGTAGTTATTAAAGAGAGAGAGAGAGTAAAAATCATAGAAACTGGGTCTAAGTTAGAAACCATGTCTACACAAAATCCAAGATATGAAGTGATATGATTGGCTGAGAATGGAGAGAGAATGAATGTGATTGGATATAAAAATATTCTATAGAAACTATCTATTGGGACCATAGTTTCTATATATAGTGTCTATAAGAATTAATGGGTATAGAAACTATATGTAGTTTCTAGTATTGGGAGTGACCATAGATGAGCATTTTGGGTTATCTTTTTTATACAGTGGTGGGTAATTATCAACCTATCTAAAAAATTATTTTCTTCAGTTAACATGATAATTTCTAGGCATTGCATATTAACATTGAGTCCACTTAAGTTGTTTATCAAATACTAAAATAATAGGTGACATTTCAAACACATTCTTGCTAGTATATGGCAATATGTTATCTCATCTAGAGCACACCTGAAATTCTCGCATCTTTACCTCTCAAAATAAATTAGAACTTGATTTTTTTTGTGAATTGTTGATTGTAGGATTACCATGAGCTATGCAAAGTTTAATTTCATATTTCTTAAGAACCCCCAAGATTTTTAGGATTGGAATTAGTATATCGCACAATTAATGTATCTTAAATCTGTTCAGGTAGTAAGGCGGTATGCTAGCTATGACTTAATGAAGCAAATAATAATAAATAATACGCCAACAACTATTTATGAGTCTACTTTAGTGTCAATTGAAAATTCAATATACTGATGAGATGGCAGCGGCATGATAGCTTGCTCTTGAATTGCAGGAATTAGTTAATTGTATTGTACCTTTATAATAAGTACGTATATGAGAATGTTTTAACTAGTAACCAAAATAAAACCCTTCTAATTAAGTTTTGTATAGATTAAAATAAATGGGTCTGCATGGATGCAAATATCATGTTGATCTATATATACCATACAAGTCAAGGAGGGTCAAACTTGTCCTCGACCTCATCTCGTTCTTTTTTCGTCTACGAAACAATGGGGGACGCCGGCAGGATGAATGCAACGGTGATGTTGTTTGTGGTGCTGCTCTTTGGGTGCTTCCTAGCCTTTGTTCACTGTATGCACTATATATGTTCCTATATCAATTTCTATCATTTCCTTTATAAGAGTAGCTTGTTGTGCTCTATTACATTGATAAAAATATTATAATGTGATATTTGAAGGTGGGGGAGGTCGTCGCGTACTACTGGGGAATAATGTTGAGAGTTCAAGAATAAACTATACTTTTGCAACCAATCATACTTTGGCAAATGTTCCGAACAAGAGTGATGGTAACAGTAGCAAGGTTGTTCTTTACTTTTGTAAGAAGGAAACATGTATCGGTGACGTGACGTGCTACTGCTGCACTGGATTTGTGAACTACTGCATTGCATCTTTGGAGGACTGCAGGCAAATATGTGGGAAATGCGACCCCAAATGCCCATCGTCGTTACCGTTGCTATCAGATGTTCAACGACGTCAAAAGGCGACATTGCTCAGCTAGATTTGACTTTCTCTCATCTCAAAGAATAATAGTATTTCCTCGGTCAAGAAAAAAAAAAGAATAAACGTCTTGTCTTTTAAGGAGTATTATGGAGTAATTATTTTGAATTTTGAGGTCCAAGAGCCAGCCGGACCCACCATTTGCACTGTAAAAGATGCTAATAATAGGCAGTCGTGCTTTATTTTGTTTCTTATAAATTGTGCTGCATCAAGAGACAAATTCATATGTTTGTACGTGGGCCTTAGAAGGGTGGTTCCATTGTCTATCAACCTCTTTGTTTCTATAGACACTTGTGGAAGGAATTAAGAAAATGTTCTTTATATTTCAAATTTAGGAAAATTACGGCATATTATTTCAATCAAGAAATTAACAATTATCGTGATACATATGTGCAGGTGTGATCTTGTTTCCATGCAATTCACAGATGCGTTAATTAATTACATAAATGAACATAATGATCAAATATGCACCCTGAGGTGGACTAGAGTGGAATGCACCGATGTTGACATTCCCACTAGTTGACCTAGTAGCCTATTCGATATAGCCGATCACACATGCACAGTGCAATGAAGAAATAGTTGTCGTGTAATAGTTCTCCGAAAGCTAAACAACATTTTCTCCTCAAGTTTCCAAAAAACATTTTGCGGGTGTCACAATAGATGGTGGTCTCCTCCTCTAGGTACTTATGTGGCCAGCCATAGGCGTCATCAACAAGCCCAAACGGCAAAACTCTCCCATCTCGCACCACATTTGTCATGTCTTGGTGCAGTTGGCCCATACGTGACACATCATGCACACGGCTGGGTGGCGGGGCCGTGTGTGATGACATGCCTTCCTCATCCTCTCATAATTTTGCAATATGTGCACAAATAAACCATCCATATAAGTCAAAAGTCACCCTCTAACCAATTTTTCATATGGGATTACAACCTAATTACACCTAACCTTTGATATGATGAGCATTAGAATTTTATTGACATATTTAATTAAATATAAAATGAGCCAAGCTCAATTAATCCGCTTTCATCTTTCAAAACCTTATTCGCATTCACCCCATTCTGAGCATAGGCGGGACGTCGGTGGGCCATCACGCTAGTGCAGGACACTGGCGGGGCAGAGGAGAGGCATTGGGAGCGGACGAGCTCACGCAGAGTGGAAACAACCAAAGGAAGAATTTGAGTGGCTAAGTATGTGGCCAACAGGAATGGGTAGTGGGAAAGGAAAAGTAGAGAGTCAACAAAAGTAGTAGTTTTTTTGCTTTACAACCCAAAAGTAAAGTAGAAGGCCTGGTGGGTAGTCTCGCTGAAGATGCTTAAGAGCCTTCTAGGAAACATAGCAATTATCTTTGATCTTTATACTTAATAAAATATATTAAGGTGGAAAATTGGTTCATTTTTATTAAAATCCTTATGGGTTGGAAAAAAACTTAAGTGTACAAACGGCTCCAAGCAATTGTTTTTTTAAAAAGAGGCTCCAAGCAACTGCACCATATATGTCCACGGAATCATCGTCGCATGTCTGCCCCAGCTCAGTCTACCTCGTGCGAGCAGGCGGGCAAGCGGGCTCGCACCGTGCGACCCTAGCGACCCTGTAATGGAGTGCAAGTTTGATTCTTTTCCCAATCCATTCCTACACGATCTAAAAACAATCAAGGGCATTGGTCGTGATTCTCAATTATTTGCACCTAGAATCTAGTTTTAAACGGTTCCAAATTCTTCTAAAAATCTAATAACTTAAAATGAACGTTTGAAACCTATACACAACTTTAAATAAAAAATTTATCAACTACAAATTTATAGATAAATACAAGTTTGGTATAGAGCATATCAACATACAAGGTTGCTTGAAAATTTTTGAAATCTTAAAATTCCAGAACTTTAAATGATTTTTTGGGACTATAATATAAATAGTTATATGGTCGTGTTAATCTCTTTATTTTTTAGTATAAACTTCATCTTTATCAGAATTAATGGTTTTATCAATGTTTGTTAGTAGAAGTAGAATGTTTTTAGCCTTCTCTCACATCTGTACAGAATAAAATATAAATTATACTATCTATTTGGATTCTTGTTAGAGATACCCTTATAACTTGACCTTAGGATACAAGTTCCAAGCTTGGTGCAACTTGTTATGTGGTTGATGGCCTTATTATATTTCATTAGTGTCAGCAGTCATAGAAGTCGATTGCCGCCTTTTATTTTTGTTTCTGTTTGACTTTATTGGTTACATACTTGGCTTGTATCCCACTTCAACAACACAAAGCATTGTAATATCCTTAGCATCATCATTTCTTAGCACCTAATTATCTCCTTCTTTAGAGCATATCCACTAATACTACCAAAACAGGCTACCCATTTTGCTAGTATTTATTTTTTTTTTCCTTCCAACTTCAGCAATACTACCTAAATCATGGCTCTCAAATTTATTCTAGCAGTTAATGACTAGGTGGGACCCACATATCATCCTCCTAGTCTAATGCCATTGATGAAACTGGCCATCGGAGCAGGGTGTCGTCGGGGAGGGGAGTCGTTGGAGGACGAATGATGGCCAGGGTAGGCCGGTAGGGTCGCGTCACGAGAAAGAGAGTCGCCAGAGGGACGCCCACCTAGAGGAGGCATTGTGTCAGAGTAGGAGTCACGCCGAAGAAGGGATCACGTTGGTGGAGGGGTGCTCGTCTTCCTCATCGTGGGGGCATCTAGGAGCGGTGGGAGACGAAACAAAATAACTATTTTTTCATAAGTAGAATTTTTTTCATAATGTATGAATAGATCGATTATTATTTTATTGTCTTGGGTCTTATAATATTTTATTGTTTTCTATGTTTTAACCTTATGTTCTTTTTATATATGATAGATTAGGTCAACAGTTGTGGAAATATTTTTTTTGAGTCAACAATATTGAACTCTTGTATGATGGCATATTGGTAAATATATAAATAGATGTATATGGGCATTTTGGTTTACTTTTTGTGTAATGGCAATGGTGGTATGTTATTAAACATGTTTGTGAGCACTTGTATTTTTTTTACTTTCTCCGGTTAACGTGGTAATTCTAGGCCTTGAGGATTAACGATGATGCTTTTTTATTTTGTTGGACAACTATTGAGATAATACATGACTAATTCTTCTGAAAACTCATAGGCATTCATGATTATTTTTAGGATTAGAATTAGTATACTCTCGGCATATCCTAAATCAGTTAAGGTATAAGGTGGGTATGCTATAACTTATGAAACAGGTAATAAATATGTACTCCCACTTGAAATATAAGGTACTGGAGCATTTAAAATTTGTCCTAAATTATCAGTTGAATAACTACTCTACTTTCATGCCAACTGAAAAACTAATATATATATTGACGGCAGTTGCATGATGAATGATAGTTTGCTTTGCATGAGGAGACATTAGTTAATTAGTTACTACTTTTGCACTATATCTTGGATTGGAATGTTTTAACTAGTGACCAAAATGAAACCCTTGCGAGTTAGTATGTATACTAGTTTTTCTAAAAGAAGAATACTACAATATTTAGTAGTAGATAATGTATGCACTAATTAGAGGTGTAACTGATGATGTGCTAATTAAAAAACATGTATAAAATAAATGAGCCTACATATGGAGGCATATATATACCGTGCATGTTGATCTATATAAACTGTACAAGCCAATGAGAGGATCGAACTGGTCCTAAGCCTTAGTCTCTCTCTTTTTAGTATATATAAGAATCAATGGGGGACGCTAGCCGAATGAATGCAACGGTGATGTATGTTGTTGTTGTTGGTGCTCCTTCGGTGCTTCCTAGCTTGTAAAATATTATTATGTTTTCATACTACTCCCTCTATTCTAAATTATAAATATTCTAAGAATCTTGAAGAGTCAAAGCATTTCAAATTTAACCAAATTTATATGACAATGATGTCAACTAAGACCATTAAATTCCTTATTAAATATATTTTCATAGCATGCTTATTTGATGTTATAAATCTTCATAAATTTCTCTATAATTTTGGTTAAATTTGAAATTCTTTGACTCTTCAAAATTCTTGGAATCTTATAATTTGAAATGGAGGGAGTAGCTTTGTTGTGCTTTGTTATACTCAGGGCCGTCTCAACAGATTTTAGGACCCTTGTGCAAGCAAGACACTAAGGGTCCGACAATCTAATGTTACGATGACTGAAATATGTAATACTATTAATAAGACAAAACTTTCAGCATATATTTAGTTCATAAGAAAATGTCATTACATCGAAGAAGCTAAAAGAATGGTAAAATAATTATTATGGTTACCTCAAATATAGTGCTTCAGTGCTTTTTAAAAAACCGCCTTCGGACATTTTTTGATGCAAAATCTTCAATAACAATATCAAGATCAATTTTATCCAAAATATCATTCTCAATGGTCATGGGTCACGCAGGAATCAGGAATTGGAAGGCCGGAAGGGTCACGTACACGTACTCGCATCATGCCAGGAAGCAAACGCTGTAGTATACATGGGTATATTCGTGGGCCCCAATGGTCATGGGCCCCTGGCCTGTGCACTGCCTGCACACCCCCATCCGACGGGCCTGGTTCTTATTGATGTAAATATCATAACGTGATATTTGTAGGCGGGGGAGGTCTCCCACTCAAGCTGGCTGGGAATACAACAAGAAAGGCCTAGTAACAGCAGCAACATTGTTACCATATTTTGCGTGAAGGCAACATGCACTGATGGCAGCCGGTGCTACTGCTGCAATAGTTCTCGGCCTCAGCTTTGCTATGATTCTTGGGCCCAGTGCTGGGCAAAGTGTAGGAGATGCGCTCCTAGCCTAGGTGCCCATCGTCGTGATCACTGCCACCATCAGATGGCTATGCATCGATGTCAATAAGAAAAACAACTTAGCTAGCTAGTTTGGGATTTCTCCCCAAGAGTAATATTGTATCATGGTGTCATTCTTGAATCTTGATGTTCATGAGCTAGGATGCATGTGCACTCTGACAACAAACAATCATAGTTTATTCCATTTCTCATTTCCATTTCTCAATATAGGAGTTTCAGACTACACATAAAACTCCAGTACAAATATCCAAAACATACATACACTATTACAGATTTAATCATCATTCATCACCGCTAGTTTCGCCGCTTCAGCCAACAGTTATCACTTATCACTGTCCCCGTCTCCAGATTCATCTCTTTTTTTCTAAGACAGTCTCAATACATAGTTTTATAGCACAGTTACCAAGACTATAAACTAGGTAACCGAGCCACATGGATTTCATGGGGATGAAACTCCTTTCTCATCTGATGAAACTCTTTCATTTAATGGCCCTGCCAAGTCAGCAATTTTATTTATATGGCACCCTATTTAATATGCATGACACTCTCATGAGACCTGCATTGAGACTGGCTTAGAAAAAAAATAAAAAGATGCAGACATGCACGGATCCACAGGGCCAGGGCCACATCCGTACGACCAACGAACTGAGCGGCCCGCTGGCCCCACGCCAATCCACGGGCCACGTGGCTGGATGCCAACCGGTAGCTACAGAAAACCTCTCGCAGACGGCATGTCATGCAACGAGAGAATTAAGGGCTTGTTTAGATCCAAAATTTTTTTAGATTTTGACACTGTAGCACTTTCGTTTTTATTTGACAAACATTGTCCAATCATAAAGTAACTAGGCTTAAAAGATTCAACTTGTGATTTACAGACAAACTGTGTAATTAGTTTTTATTTTTATCTATATTTAATACTCCATGCATGTGCCGCAAGATTCGATGTGATGGAGAATCTTGTAAAGTTTTGGGTTTTTGGTGCATCCTTAGGCGAAGGTGCTGATGCTGATGACGACGATAGATGCGATCATGTGACTGCACTGCCATTTTGGTGAAAAAAAAAAGTTCGTGTTCATTGGCTGCTTGAGCAAGGTTTCCGTATTTACCTTTATATATATGCTCGCAAGCGGCCTCCGTGTCGAGCGAGGAAGGCACGCCCACCCACACCTCAAAATGTCAACGGGCCTGATCTCCGATTCTCCACGGAGAATTCTCCTATTTGGTAATGGGTTTGGGGCAAAATCTTTCCCCACGCGAAGCTAAATGGGACAAAATCTGTCCCCGTCGGGTTTCGCGGGGGCGGATCTGGTGTGCCTCCCCGTCCCCGTTCCCCGTGGAGACCCGATAATAATAAACCTATGCTCGATGTTTGGACTCTTAGTTGCTATTTCTAGTTGATGAATCGCTTGTGGTGAATGTATGAACAATGTGATTGTTTCTGTGTTGTTATGAACTATGCAGTAGGCAATTATGGACAAATGGTTGTTATTTGCATGTGAATTATTGTATATTTGCTACTGTTTATGTAAGTGATTTGCTATTGTTTATATAATTAACGCGGGGACGGGATCCCCGCGGGGATTTAATCCCGAGCGGGGACGGAGATGGATCAGAAGTTCTCCCCGTGACCCTTGACGGGATGGGGGGATTTGCCCCCGCGGGGACGGGTTTGGGGCAGTAACCTCCGACGGGGAATTCGCCGTTGACATTTTGACCCACACCGCGAGCTTCCTGCTGGGTCCTGCACTAGTTCTTCCACGAGCAAGCAATTTGCGCGGTGCCTGTTCGTGGTTGGCAGATTCGTCAGAAGCTCAAACGAATAAGCTCTTGTGCTTGTTCTTCCCGGTCAGTTCTTGGACGGACGAGCAAGGCGATCGGATCGGAGCCCCAGTCAGCAGAGAATGAGGTGAGCGGACTGCATGCATGCGCACTCGTATTAATTTCACCAATAGCATCTACACTAGTACACCTCCGTGCGTAATTCAGTTCCAGTTTGCAGCATGATCTGTGCAAACATGGCAGGTAAAATTAATTTTAGCTCAACGCTTTGTTCTTGGCACGCACAGGGCCTTGGTTGCAACTG
>Ga0182004_10002974_pt1 | contig 13356 bp, 7 predicted proteins | sample Sormic07211540_1_FD_120479 | JGI IMG/M metagenome (GOLD analysis project Ga0182004, IMG submission 120479) | Endophyte microbial communities from Sorghum bicolor roots, Mead, Nebraska, USA - 072115-40_1 MetaG | ecosystem: Host-associated > Plants > Roots > Unclassified | place: USA: Nebraska...
CGATGGCGCTAGGGGCTGCGCGGGCGAGCTCCGGGCCGCGCGCGGTCGCGGTCGTGGGCGAGTCGAGAGTACGGTCACGGTCTACATCTGCCGGCTGCAAGCTTGCCCTAAAATTCTGCCGAGCGAATACGGCTGGAAAATGGGCTCATTCCGTCCTACAAACTAGGGTCTTATTTAGACGTGAATTTTTTTTAGATTTTACTATTATAGCACTTTCGTTTGTTTGTGATAAATATTGTCTAATTATAGATTAAATTAAGGTCAAAAGATTCGTCTCGTGATTTACAGACAAACTATGTAATTAGGTTTTGTTTTCGTATATATTTAATATTTCGTACATGTGCCGTAAGATTCGATGTGACGAAAAATTTTAAAAACTTTTTTGTTTTTTGGATGAACTAAACAAAGCCTAGAGACATAGGCCATTTCACCCTACCCAACTTGCAACCAAACCTTGTCAAAAAAAACTTGCAACAAAACGCTACCGAGGGAGTTTTTAGGAACTCGATCAAATGACTCGAATTAATTGAATTTGACTTAGGATCTTCAAAAGTTGTGCCGCTACAAAACAGTAAGACTGTATTTGGCATGACTTCTACGGGCTCCGGCTCCTTCTCCCATTCAGTGTAGCGTCACTGTTTGTCACTATAACAACTTAACAAGAAACCATTCGCTTCCCAAGACAAAAAAAAAATGAACTAGAAAGAGGAGCCGAAGAAGCCACGACTTACACCTTAGGCCGTCCCAACAACATAACAGATTATCCGTCACATCGAATCTTTAGACGCATATATGGAGTATTAAATATAGACGAAAATAAAAATTAATTGCACAGTTTGATCGGAATTGACGAGACAAATCTTTTAAGCCTAGTAAGTCTATGATTGGATAATATTTGTCAAATACAAACGAAAGTGCTACAATGTCGATTCCAAAAAAAAATTGAAACTAAACATTATAAGGTCACTCCCAATACAGAAACTATCGTGATTTCTATAAACATTAATTGTAGTGTCACCTAAGCATTTTACTGATGTGGTAAGAGAGTTATTGAAGAGAGAGAGCAAAAATTATAAAAACTGGGTCTAAATTAGAAACCATGTCTACACAAAATCCAAGACATGAAGTGATATGATTGGCTAAGAATGTAGAAAGAATGAATGTGATTGGATATAAAAATATTCTATAGAACTATCTATAGGGATAGTTTCTATATATAATGTCTATAAAAATTAATGAGTATAGAAACTATATGTAGCATTGGAAGTGCCCTAAGGAACTGTGCCAAATAGGCCTAAATTGGACCCAAGAGATACCCCTCCGTTAGAATATTAAATTAGTTTAGTTGGATTCTCTATGAAATACATGTTTAATTGAGCATTTTGTGTGGCATGTAAATATTAATATTTTTTTCTAAAACTTAATCAAAATTTAATAAATTTAACATAGAGACAGATAAAATAAGCTATAATTTAAAACGGTTGGACTACGTGTCACGCTCAAATTCAATTCAAATGCACAAGTATAGTTATTTTTAGGACATAAACTTATATATGTGCGCACAAGCATATTCTCTTCGTCTCAAAGTGATCAAATCTTTTAAATTTTTATCTAAGTATACATACAAAGTACAGATCACTTGTCGCCAATAGGGTGACAAGCCAAGTAACTGGTTACACCGATTTGTTCATGGAACTAGCTAGGGGGTTGGCGTTGGTCGGAAATATTGGAGACATTGATCGGAACCAGTTGAACCTTTTGTCGAACATCTTGGCTGGATTTTATTAATAATTAGATGATAGTAGAATATATTTCTCATGATAAATTTATTTGAAAACGTAAATATTAAAACTATTTTTATATATTTAGTTATTTAAAATGTTTAACTCTTTGAAAAGTGAGACGTACACCTTTTTTTTAAAAAAAAAGAGACGCACACCACAGTGTACTTTAGCAAGCTCCAACTAAAATATAGGCACACATGTTCCTCCATGTTGATGCATCAGTGCATCACTAATATTTGTTTGTGACGCTATTTCTCTGTAATATACCAATTATCCTTAGGGCTTGTTTGATACCTTCGTATCCACAAGTGAATTGAAATAAATACACTAAGTATCCTAAAAAGTCCTTTATGTCTCAACATGAACAAATATAGGTTTACTTATATCTGTCTTCACATAATTTTAAATCGTCAGTACATTTAGCGTATGAACATCAATTTTAATTTCCATTTTTTACAAAGACAAGAGTCCTTCAATACCACTTTGTAGCATACAATAAATTCTTTCGCGATGACATCGCAATCAAGCATCAAGAAACGCTGTTTCTTATTATCCGCTATATCAAATTTCAAAGATACCAGCCACTAAAGTTACTAAGAGATATAGCACTAATGTGATGACAATAGAAAGAATTGGTAAAGCTCAAATGGATTCCACGGACACCAGCTTAACTTTGAAGTGCCAGAAATTATAGATGTATTTCACAAGATTTCTCATGAAAATCCAGCATTATATGATCCACTGTTACATGTCGACAAAAAGCAAAAGCCCTTCGACTCCATAAATCCGAGAATTAATAACCAAATAATCAAAGAAAATATTGACAGGAGATGCTACGGTCGCCCATCCAACAATCATATTTCTGTTTTCCGCGTGAAGCATGTTCTGACAGATCCATCAAAGCAACATTTGAATCGCAAGGTCTCAACTCTCAGCATTAACCATTCAACCATGCTCTTACTTACTAGAATGCCTTGGGCAAAAGGGCGCAACCTAACCTGCCAAAACTAAGAATATCCCTACACAGCAGCCAACAATTTGACTACGGACAAGAACAAAAGATTCCATATGCTCTTCTTTCAGAAACAAGATGACTAGGGTTCACAAATCAATCAGTGCACTATCCTTCCAGGATCCATCATCGTCGCCATAAGCGCCCAAGTTTGCTCTGTTCCTGCATACGCCTGTGAGATGAGAAGATTAATGTTGTCAGACTAACAGTCCTGATCATCTGTATACCTTACCAAAATATTAAATGCACCATGCAGATAAATTCCAGAAAGCCTATTGTAGCTCAAATCACTAAGATCAAAGCGCACAAAGATTCGCTACTTTTGGCTTGCAGCGAGTGGTTTTGTTTCTCAAAGCATACTACAGCATTTCTGTAAAGAGGGAACTCATATGGTGTTTGCAAAATCCAAACCAACTAAATTGATCCAGACTCCAGACTTGTTCATTTGTCACATGATCTGGTTCAGATCCGAGCCTAAATATGCCTACTGGTGATCAAAATATACTCAAAGGCCAGACTAGTAGACTTTGTATTTTGATATTTTCAGGTATTGGTGAAACCAAGCATTGTGAAAGAGGGGCCACATGTCACTTTGAAGACGAGTCAAGCACAACTAATCCCTTAATGTTGCAAGGTCATAAATTCAGCCCAAGTTTTAATGTCAAGCCTTTCCACAGGAGGAATTTGGTGGGAGATTATTAAGGAATTACAGGACTTTTTTTTAATATAAAGAACCACTTCCATTTAAGAACTACAACACAGTTCAATATTAGAGGCACTATTCCTTTTAGAAGCATTAATGCAAAAGAAGCAAAATATGTCATGTCAGATTGTAGCACAAATTAGCAATTCATTTGTAGACTCACATCACCCCCAAACTATTATAACTTCATAGCAAATTGCACAGATTCAATAGCATGAACATTCACATGATGTCTTGCAATGAGAACTGTAATAAGGCTTAATCATGTTTGCTTACCGCTGGTGTTCCTTTGAACGCTCAATAAACTCAGCAGCAACATCATGACCTTGATAAGATGCTAACACTGTCCTAATGTCAGAAGGTCTAGCCATGGCAACATCTGCAAATTGTTTTGGCTTCATCAACGCCTAACCATGTTGATATTACAATATAAGAGATGGGTTAGAACACTCACACTCGAGAAATGGAATGAGATCCAACAGTTGGGTATCATATTTATCTTCAAGTTTAAAAGGCTTGATTTGAACACAATTGTCATGCTGCAAGCAAGATTCAAGAGCATGGGCACTGAGATAGATAACTTGAGCAGGGTTTCTGTTCAACTTTGACAAATCCTGATGAAACATGAAAAATAGTAAGATTAAGAGGAAACACAGAAAAAAAAAGTGGAAATGGGCAGTCAAGCATATCCACAGATTAGATACAGGACCAGTCATAAAAAAACATGCCAAACCCTAACCAAAATGTTTAACGATAGCAAGTTTATCAATCACAAAGGCATGATTGTACATCTAAAATAGGAAGTACTATTAACTCTATGTTTATTTAGATGCTTCCTCAAGTGCTCCTGATAATTGGTTATCTTTTACAAAGATGATATAATGGTCATGTGCTAATAATAAAAATAATAAAGCTGCAAAGGATGACAATATTCAGGAGCAAGTGTATATAACGTCAATGAATGCATCCTAATTCCTAATGCTGAGAAATTAGGTAAATCCTCACAATCTGCATACCCGATAATGTTTTCCATCCACGTACTTAGTTGCAGGTCTTGATAACCTGTGTGAAATGGTACCCCTTGAGTTCAGCCTCTCAAACACAGGTTCAACATACTGCACACCAACAAAATATCGACAGGTTAGGCCATTACATAAGAGTTCAAATGCAAAGGAAAATATCAACTAACCATAGGTGGCTGATCAGAATACACAACAACTTCATATAATTTTGACATATGTTCCAGAAAAGCATCAACTCCTGGCCTCTTAAAAGTTCTCCATCCTCTCTCACGCTTTACAGAAAAGAGAGACAGGAAAGAACATCGTTAGCACATTCTTTGGATACACAAAGAAAATTAGGAGCGACTGAAAAGAGATGGTATCACAAGGCGTGAGAAAATATTGCAAGCATATTGTGTACTTGCATAAACCTGGTCCACATGTATGTGTATAAATCATAAGTACTACAGTTTCTGCTGATGTATACAAAAGTAAACACTATATTTATATGCCTTGGCACTGAAGCACCATACACTAGATGTTACTTGTGCAAGAATATGCAGGAGGACAACTGTAACAGGTAGCACAAGGTATTGATTAAGCACACTGTAACCTAGTAAGCAGGAGGACCTTGTCAGGTTTGTTAAAGGGCAATGTAACTTTTACATATTATTAAAATCATCTATTATAGCTTATAGCATATTACATAAGTAGTATGGAACACAAACTACACTAGTCAAACTGCCATCAGTCATGATCTCTTTCTTGTGTACCAGGGATAATGGGCCTGCAATTTTACAACACTAAACAATTTCAACAAAACAACCCATTTGTAAATATAGTACCAGATGTTTGTCTTTCATATATTATCACATCATGTTTTTGGATTCCAAGGTCGCACGTATAATGAAATAAATAACAGAACAGGGTATGAAGCCACAATATACCTGCCAATCAGAGTAGACAAGAGTTTCATTCAGATCAAGAACTAGGGTGAAGACATGCTGATCTTGAGGAAGTAGATCTGGTAGCAGTTTGTCTGATGTGGGTTCAGTAAATCCCTGGAGTAGAAAATAATAAGAGCAATTACAAACACTTGCTAGATTATACATGTACAAAGGGGAATAAAAACCTTATAGTCCGTTACCAACCCTGACATGGTCTTCAATTGTGCTCCTAATATCCAAGTACAGCTCTATAGCGGAAACAGGAACTGCAGCCCAAGATTGTACACCACTTAGTAAGGATAAGAAGGTACAAAAAACAAAACGATAACCAACCAAGCTAAGCTGGAAACAAGTAGCAATTCAGCACAGAAAAATGTTACTCAGAATATTAATCAGCATATGCATCTATTTTAACTAATGAAAATCCATGAATGCTTTACAAGGGTTCATTTATATTAATTTCCAACATACATGCATTGACCCAGTTCATAATTCAATAACATCAGAATCTGTGCTTCCACTGAACAACTGAGAGTAATTCTGTAACTAATCCTAAAGTAATCTGCAAAATTGCATGAATTATTGATTATGCAAATTGAAACATTTAATAGCAATCGAAGGCAAAATTTTCAACTGTCGAGCAACAAGTAGTTCTATCATTCTATGAGACTACTCCATCCAATCTGGGCTTGTAATAAATCATATTCTTCGTAGCCTTGGAGGTGAGAACTCTTATCATCACTCATCTACCGTGCTGGGGATGGTGGTTTTGGATGCCTTTTTGTCTGAACCCTGTGTGTTCAGTGCAACTGGCAGCTTGTTTAGTTCGAGCTAAGTACGTACTGTGGTTTACCAAACTCTTGTAATTTTGTTGCTTTTGAGTAATGAAATTCGGTTCATCCATGCCTCCGTGGTGAAAAAAAAAATGAGCCTACTTCATCAAGCATCACCACATTGCCATTTGGACACGCGTTCAGAAGTGCACAGCAATTGATCTCCAGAGAAGAAAGACTTTTCAACAATAACCCTTGAATTCCAAGAAAACAAAGAGAAGAACAGTAAAAAGAGGAGCGCATGTAGTTTGCACCTTTCATAGCCGTCGAGTACACCATAGCCTTATACTTCTGCATGCAAGAAAAACAACAATAATTTACAGTCAAAACATAATTTCACACTCAATGGGAGAAGGATTCACTCTCTATTTCAACTAATGCAACTCCCCCATTTGTGCAAAATTCTCATGGTGGTATAAGTTATGTCATACTTCAACATCAGCACAAATTGCGTCATTCATTTATGATATGCTTGAATGGTGGCATAAAAAATAAATTAACAGTCAACTTTAGTCAAAGATCCTCCCACAAATCCAATCAACAGAATGGCACTCCATAACAAACAACAAATAGGGTGGGCTGAAATTTTACAGAATATTAAATTCTAGTGAGTAGTGACAGAAATTTTGCATCTCTGGCAACCGTTTGGCATAGTCAGTCTAATTCATGGGATTCCTAGTCATCCTACAAGAATCTGAGCTGTCAACAAGACCAATCATCAGAGTACGATCCCTCCCTCCTAGGTTAGAAAAGGGTGGGTGCTATGACTAATTGGCTTTGCAGCTCACACGAATACTAGGAAGCAACAATAAGCAACATTCGATAGCTCACACGAATACAAACAAGCAACAATAAGTAACAGAGGATCGCATGGTATAACTTACCTCGAGCGTGGAGGCATCCTCAGGGATGAGCGGTGCTGGGTTCTTCCTGAACTCTCTCGTCTTCTCCGCCACTTCATTCAGCGAATAGGCTGACACGAAAGCATACGAACAAAAAAAAAAGTCAGGCTCGCGCAAAATCCCAAGCCAAACCCCAGACCAAATCTGCACTAAAGCCAAATCGCCCTAGCAGGCCGGATCGCGGTGAGGAACAAAGGGATCGCACCGCAGCTGGCGTATCCGACGCCGCCGATGGCCCCGGCGACTGCCGCCAAGGCGCCGAACTTGAGCAGGCCCCACCGCCCGCGCGCCGCGGGGGGCGGCGTCGGTGAGGGCTGGGCGCCCGCTGCGGGTGTGGACTCGGCGGCCGCCGCCGCCGCACCCTCCGATTGGGCTGCCGCGGCCGTGGCGGAGGCGTGGTAGGCGGGAGGGGCGAACCGGGAAGTGTATGAGGAGCGGGAGGAGGCGGCCCGGGACGACGCAGAACGGGAAGAGGCGGCGGCGGCGAAGGGGTGGCTGGCGCCGCTCTGCACCCCTGGGAGAAGGTGGCGGAGGAGGAGACGCGACATGGCGATCGGCGCGGCTGCGGGCGCGTGCCTTGCGGGAGAAGAAGGGAGGACAAGAAGAAGAAGAAGAAGAAGAAGAAGAAAGGTGCGGGGTTTTAGTTAGGTTTTGGTTTTTAGCGCAGGGTTTAGGCGAGCGGACGCGGAGAAGACGGCGATCGCGATTCGCGAGAGGGTGGGGTCTGGAGAGCGAGCGAGGCGCCGCGAGGAGGCGAAAAGGGGTGGGAGTCTGGAGTGATCGGGCAAAAGGCCGCCTGCCCCCTGGCTGGTGGGCCGCCAGAGAGCCAGAGAGGAGGAGGCTAGTCGAGGACTCTGCGTTGCGGCGGCGCCGCACGTCGGTTCCTTGCGGATCTGGGCTGATGATGGCCCGCGGGCTGCGGCAGCGGCACTGGGGATTGATTGGGCCGCGTTTTCATCAGACGAAGTCCATTTCACTGAACTCAAAATTTTCTTCTCCAAATTTAAAAAGAATTCTTACTTTGGTTTGGGCCTTTTTTAGTTCTCAAAAAATTTTACAAAATTTTTCAGATTCCCCGTCACACCGAATCTATAGACGCATGCATAGAGTATTATATATATATATATATATATATATATATATATTTCAGCCATATTTTTGGTCTGGAAATTTTTGGTCTGGCCGGCCTGTTACCGGCCATCGGACTCGAACTCCACCCTGAATCCGGAGACTTGCGGATGCCAAAATTTCTGAGGCCCCTCGTTTTCCTCCGGCTCTAATCCGGACCCATTCTTACTGCTGCGACTCTGCGAACGCTGCCTATCTTCCGCTTGGCCAATGACTGCCGGTTGTCTCATGGCCGGAGGCGAGCAAAGCGGCCGGTGCCTAGGTCACTGGGCAAGCGGCAGCGAACTGCAGCCCGGCACAGGCGTCGTCGCGACCGTATCAGCGGCTGGCTGCTCGAGTGCCGGGTGGGGTTGGCTGCGGACGATGGACTGGCCGCTGGCGCCGGAGTAGGAGTAGCCAGGACCGGTCGGCGGATGGAGCGGTGCATCCTCTGTGAGCCACGACTGTTGTTCGTGTCGTGAGTGAACCAAGCGAAGCCCTAGGAGTCTTCTTTTCCACATCGGGGGGCACTATGGTCTTTTTCCATGCTCTGAATAGTGAAGGAGATATCTATATCTACCATAGGCCCCACACTATGGTACTTGCAAAAAAAAATACAAAATGTGAATAGTAACACTTTCGTTTGTATGTGATAAATATTATGCAATTATAGACTAACTAGGCTCAAAATATTCGTCTCGCAAATCACAAGATTCGATGTAATGAAGAATCTGAAACATTGCATTTTGCAAAATATTTAGGGAAGTAAATAAGGCCCTATCTCGGCAACTCGCTCACACTCCCGTAGGCCCCCATGTGGCTGCTGGGTCGTCCGAGCTCACCGCTCGTGACCATGCGGGATGCCTGGCGGCGGACCAGGTCAGCTGGCCACGCGTGCCCCGGGACGACACTCGCTCCGCGCGTTCTTTGATAGTAACGTCTGACTAATTTTGTTTCCGGCAGGAGTATCGTCAGCCATTAAATTGGCATCAACGGTTCAGATCATACCGACACCTCAGTGGGCCTGTGGGGCAGTGTGCACCAATGCGCTTGAGCGGCCCAGACTTAGGCCTACTGTAGCATTTCATTTTTATTTGATAAACATTGTCTAATCATGGAGTAACTAGGCTCAAAAGATTCATCTCACAAATTACAGGTAAACTGTGCAGTTAGTTTTTAGTTTCGTCTATATTTAGTGCTCCATGCATACCACCAAAGATTCGATGTGACGGGAAATCTTGAAAATTTTTGCGAACTAAACAAGGCCTCACATAGCCAAAAAAGTTAAGTTAGCCTAGACATTCAGCGGATCTAAAGACCAAATAAACCATCCACGTTCTTTTTTAAGGGTGTTTGGTTTGGGGTGTTAAAGTTTAATAGGTACGGTAGCAGTTTCGTCTTATTTGACAATTATTATCTAATCATGGTCTAATTAAACTTAAAATATTCGTCTCTCAAATTATTCTCCAATTGTGTTTTTAGTTTCGCAAATAGTCTGTATTTAGTATTCCATGTATGTGTCCAAACAATATGACCGGCGATAAACTTTAACAGGGCAAACCAAACAAAGCGTTTGTGTCTCTTTTTCGTCTCCCGTTTTTTTCATGTTGGCATCTGAGATGCTTCATAGTCTTTGTCGCTAGATTGTGGTGTCACGTGCCTCTCTTTTGTGTTTTATTTTTATTTTTATGGTACTCTACCTTTTTCTTACAGAGATAAAAGAAATAGTAAATATAGTATTACATAGGCAAAATTTCAACCTCTTTTTTTGTCTGGATTTTTTTTGGTCTGGCCTATTTATTTGCCTAACTATACATCCGCGATTGAACCCAAATAAAAATACAATAGAAATATAAAAATCATTACCCAACTATACCGCCGAGATCGAACCCAAATAGAAATATAATAGAAATATAGAAATCAATTTTCTGTATTCGTCTAACCATGCACACTCCGAAATCAACTAGATTTCTCACAAATCTATGTGCTCAAGATTTTTCAAATCTCCAAGCAAAGTGCAAGGGACCAAATCGAGACTGAATCAAATCCACCACATCGATCCAAATCCAAATCCAATCCAAATCAGACTAAATCTAGCTAGAAAGACAACTTATAAAGTCAAATTAATAATCTTCAGACCTCCACAACAATCAACAAAAATTGATTCTACGTCGACCTCAGCTTGGCCCAGCCTACCGCTGATGTCGATAATGGAGGAGACGGCGGCGGTGGGGAAGGGGAAGTGGAAGTCCTTCCCCGGGACACCGCGGCCGCGGGCGCCGCCGAAGGGGACGAGGAGGAGGTCGATATCGAAGGGCATGGGCATCCGCTTGTGCGGCGCGGGGGGCCATGGAAACTGCGGCGGCGCCTGGAGCAGGCTCGTGAAGCCCTATGCGAGGCAGTCCGCGAGGTCATGGCCGTGGCGGTGCACGCCCTCCTACGCCTCGAAGGAGATCTCCATGGAAGGCGAATCGGAGCCAACGGAAGGAGGCGAGGAATCAGCGATGGAAAGGTGAAAGGAGGATGACAGCGGGTAGGTGATGTGGATGCCACCCCAGTGCGGCGGCTCTGATGTATTAAACTCAAAACGAAACTCAACTTCATTTTTTTGACGACCCGGCTCACTTCGGCTCTCACATGCGGCGTAGAGTCACCTCCCAACTAAGCCAGTTTTGTAAACTTCTCTAAATTGAAGTATGATATTTATCGCAAGATGATTGAAAAAGCATATATAGAATGTCCAAAGTCCAATTTAGAGTATGGATGAAGAAAATACCGAGAAGATTTAACATGCAGAAGGCGCACGCGCCGCCGCCTCTGCACTCGCTGCCTAGGGTACTCGCGCCATCGCCTCCCCTATGCGCGCATGCTAAGATGCATTCACGCCGCCGTAGGGCCGCGCCATCTCCTCGAAGAGCCAAGCTCGTGTGACTGCTGCCTACAAGCCTGCAAGAATCTAGGTGAACGGAGCAGAGGACAACAATCTAGGTATGGGGAGAACCAAAGGAGGCCGCAAGCGGCAAGGGATGGCCGGGATGCGTTGTGACTAGCGAGGAAGACTGCAGCAGACAGCAGGGGAAGAATTTGATATTTAATTGTAACAACGTGTAATAGTATAATAAAGATATTGTCATATTATTACCAACATTAATTTATATATTTTGAATGTTATAGTCATCTTACAATAAACTATAACTTTTAAAATTAATAGAAAGGATAAAGTAACTATTATTCTGGTCTCTATTTTTTATAATTTTTTTATAATTTTTTCTCTCCCGTTGCAACGCACGGGCATGTTTTACTAGTATAGATGAAAACAAAAACTAATTGCACAGTTTGGTCGGAATTGACGATACGAATCTTTTAAGCCTAGTTAGTCCATAATTGGACAATATTTATTAAATACAAACGAAAATACTACAGTGTCGATTTCCCAAAAAATTTTGGAACTAAACAAAGCCTTCATGAAGCGGCTCTGTAATTTTTCTAGTTAAAAAATTCTATGGATATTTTTATAATGTTTTTAAACAACAGATTAAATATCTCTAAGCTTCTAAAAATTCCAACAAAAATCCTAGAAATGTATTGGAATACGAAGAATCCAAATAAAATATTTTATATATTCTGAAATACGTCAAAATATATTTTGATCTTATAAAATATAAAAATATGTAAAATACCAGACTATTCTAATCTGTGTCCAAACGTGTTTTAAGAATCTTATGAAAAAATTGAGATGCATGGATGCAACATGTGTTAATGTTAAATTCTTTCACGCTATGCATTCATGCTAGTTGCATCTTATGTTTTCTGTCATGGAAGTTTTCAAAACGAGTTTACACATCAATTGAAATGTTTTGAGAATTTTCTATAATTTTTGGTATTTTCTCAATTGACCATAGCTCAACCTAGTTTGGAAGCTTATAGATATATTTCACAAGCTCTAAGTATTTTAATCTATCTCTAGAATTTTCTTAGGATTGTTAGAAACTTAATACATTTTCTATGGTTCAAAAACCCTATTGGGTATTTACCATTTTTCCACTAAAATGGATAAAACCCCTACAAAACTAGTTCAAATTTGGACAAAGAGGCAATTTAAATGGTTTTGTTTAAGAGTTCTTAAGGTAAGATTTCTGATATTTGAAGAGTGTTTGAATAGATAAAACTTATCAGTCGAATTTGTCAATCATTCAGCAATGTTATTCTCTCATAGCAAATTAGCCAAACAAACAAGACATAAATAGACTTTTTCAGATTATCAATGTCATCGATTAGTGTGCTCTGCTAGCCCAATTGGTATGTACCGCGGATGGCTTGGCGGGGCGAGCTACAAAGCCTACTTGGAAAATTGCTACTGGCTAGCCTGGGCAACAGGGATCGGCAGAGAATTTTTGGGCCAATAAGAAGTGATCCACGATAGTGACAGAGGTAAGCAATTGCTTTACTTTCCTAGCCACACCGAATGAACCAGATAGTCTGGTTTGTGCCAAGATTCACAAAACGCAATTTGGGCAACAAACCAACGTTGGCCAGAGTTTTGGTTAACACATTTTTTTATGACGTGGCATTCGACCCTGGCCTAATAACTACAAATAGAGAAGATGGCTATGGAGCCCCAATTAATGTTGATGGAGCTCGAAGATGCTCCAAAATGTAACTCCTTCGATTTCTCCATTTTGTAGTCCATTTTAGGTGAAGCCGAAGCACCCTCAAAGGCCATGGCAAACATGGCCTCTAACGAACGGAGGGAGTAGAAAGTTGTGGAACTCAAAATTTTCTACTCGAATGTTGTGTGTCTCGTCAAAACATATTGTAGGCGAAGTTTTTTCTCTATCTAGAGCACCTCCAATGGTTTGGCAATTTCGGTTTGGCATTTGTTATTGTTTGCCAACTCCTAATTGCAAATGCAAAGGAAAAAATATGGTCATCCCAATGGTTTGGCATTTTAGACTTGGCAATTACCTAGTGGACCCAGCCAAATCTTTGCGCGTGTCTTTCTGTCACACGCGCGTGTTTCCTCGTGCATGTTTCCCTTCGAGCGAACGGAGGCGTCGCCGCTCGCAG
>Ga0182004_10002975_pt1 | contig 13356 bp, 9 predicted proteins | sample Sormic07211540_1_FD_120479 | JGI IMG/M metagenome (GOLD analysis project Ga0182004, IMG submission 120479) | Endophyte microbial communities from Sorghum bicolor roots, Mead, Nebraska, USA - 072115-40_1 MetaG | ecosystem: Host-associated > Plants > Roots > Unclassified | place: USA: Nebraska...
CCCCCCCCTCTTTTCCCTCCCGCCCCGCCGCGCCCCCCCCTTCCCCCCCCTCTCTTTTTTTTGTTTTGTTTGAGCATCAGATCCACCCCAACTTGACACGTACTACGTTAATCGCTATTCACGACGTGACCAACGTCGTACTCTAACAACCAATTAAGACTACACAGTTTCAAAATCGCGTTCGATATATTTGTAAACGGATTGTAAGAAATAAAGAAAATAAGCATATAGGATTATCATTCATATGGATCCCCTTTTAGATTTGTTGAGAAATTGAAGAAGAAGAAAACATGGGAATCGTACTTTGATCCGCAGAATCGCTAGCAGGAAAAACACAGGACATCACCCAATCTGCTGTAGTGTGACGGCGGCCAATCTCGCCGGCGGGGGGCTAATTCGGGCTGTAGTAAGGCAGCACGGTGTAGACCGTCTGCACGACGGTGAGGACGAGCAGGAAGACGGCGGCGGCGGCGGACATGCTGGTCCACGGGTTGCTGAAGTAGTCGTGCACCAGCACGGCGCGGTGCCGGTTCCAGCTGCGTCCGCAGTACTCCCTGACGTCGCGCAGCAGCGCGGCGTAGCAGTTGTCGACGAACTCGGGCGGCGGGCACAGCTCCCCGAGGTTCGCGTAGAACGCCGCCGTCTCCTCGTCCCCGCGCGCCAGCACGCCGGCGCGCTGCAGTGCCTCCACGTCGCGCCGCGCGTCCACCACCGACGCCATCAGCAGCACGTAGCTCACCAGCCGCTGCAGCTCCCACCGGCCCCGGCTCTGCTCGTACGCCAGCAGGTTCGCGAACACGGCGTGGTTCGTGTAGCTCTCCACCGCCGGGATCTCCAGCGTCCCGCTGCGCCGGTCGAACGTCACGTCCACCATGCTCCGCGGCGACTTCTTGACGCGGAACGTCACCCCGGAGTCCTGCAGCTCCGACGCCGGCGGCAGCAGACTCGGCGACCGCTCGTCGTCCATGGACCTGGACGTCATCTCCTCCAGCGCCTCGTCCTCGCTCTTGCTGGCGGCGCCGCTCCCGAACCGTTGCTCCGGCGGCAGGAACCAGTAGTAGTAGAGGTGGAGCAGGTGGTGGATCTCGCCGTCGGGGGGCCGCGTGCTCTCCGGGTCCCGCGGGCCGGAGGTCATGTCGACGGTGAGGTAGTTGACGAGGACGTTGGTGACGAAGTAGTCCCGGCCGAGCCCGCCGGTGGCGAGGTCGTAGAAGCGCTCCAGGACGAAGAAGGGGAGCTGGTTCTCGAGCAGCAGCATGTCGTTGTACACGTTCTGGATCGCCCACGTCGCGTCGATGAGCGCGTCCTCCTCGCTGTCGTGGCCCTTGAGGAAGAACTCCACGACGAAGCAGCCGTCGAGGAGGAGCATCTCGGCGAACTCGGCCGGGGGAAGCGCCACGGGCTCGGCGTAACGGCGGCGGGCGCGGGCCTCCATCGCGCGCGCGGCGCGGGCGTACGTGGCCAGCGTCGCGCCGCCGGGGCGGGACAGGATGTCGCGGAGGTACCGCCACTTGTGCGCCTCCATGGCGGCGAGGTGCCGGCCGGCGCCGCGGTGGAAGGGCCCGATGGAGATCATCTGCGGGTCGAAGAGGTGCCGGTTGCGCTCGCGCATCGACCCCGCCACGCGGAAGATGGTGAACGGCTCACTCTCGTGCGCCTTCCCGGGCAGCGCCGCCAGGCGGCGTGCCATGCGCGCTGCCATGTCGTCGGCCCCCGCGTCGTCACCGATCTCTTCCTCCTCCTCTTCATCCTCCTTCTCCACGCCGCCGCTGCTCTCGTCCAGCCGGCGCTGCACGGACGCCGACAGCTCGTCCCCTTCTACCTCTCCGTCGTCGTTTGTCTTCTCCTCGGCGTCGCCGAGTGCCCTGCCCGGGCCACTGGTAGTGTCCACGACGGTGCTGTTCTCGTCGGCCGCAGCACCGCCGTGATCGCCCGGTGTGGCGGCGACGGCCGGAGCGTGGTCCTTGGGCACTAGCAGGGGCTCCATCAGAGGAGAATCCATGAGTGACAGTGACCCAAGATGACCGTCACATCTGTGTCCTTTATGTAGGGGTCCTGATTTTTTATTATTATATTCAATCAATATGCAATGTTGTCATTCCTTGGCTATAGTATTTATGGCACCTCGTTTTTTTGTTACTATACAGTCAACATGCATTGTTGTCATCATTGTTTGACTATAGAAATATTTATGGTGCCTATTTTTTTTATTCTTATTCAGTGTGTTGTTACAGTTTGATTATGGAAACAATTTAAAATTCTCTTTTGAGTTATCCCTTCAATTATATTAGCTGTTTATGTAGGATTATTGTATGAAAAATTAAGCACCTAAAATATAGCAACTCTCATATTTATATCTATATCTAATCCATTCTATATCTAGAACTGTAACTATATACATATATAATATGAAAATAAGAAAAAACAAAACCTCTAAATTTCGGTCCAACGCTCTCTCGCTGATTCTCTCTCTCCGATTCTTTTGTTTTGGTCGGTTTTTAATAAAAGTAGTAATACGTGATGAATTAGAGATAAAAGTTCTAACTAATTTAATCTTGCATACATTTTTTCGGTAACCAAAGATGGTTGTGAAATGAGTCGGCACAGGTTAACAGGCCAATAACAAATGGTATATATTATATATCTTTATCTATATTTATCGCTATCTCTATTTATATCTCTATCTCTATCTTTAATCTCTAGTATTAAAGAGGCTAAGATTTTTTTAATTTATCTATCTCTAGTATTAAAGAGGCTAAGATTTCTTGATATATCTCTATCTCTAATATTAAAGAGGCTAAGATTTCTAAATATATCTCTATCTCTACCTCTAATATTAAAGAGCTAAGATTTCTAAATATATTTCTATCTCTAACATAATATTAAAGAGGCTAAGATTTCTAATATATCTCTATCTCTAATATAATATTAAAGAGGCTAAGATTTCTAGATATATCTACAATATCTATATGTAATGGCAAATATTAAAGAGGCTAATATTTTTTTCTCTTTCGTCGCCCACAACCGTTCAATGGGGATTGACGATCCAATATTTTCCCTGTGCGTATAATATTTAAATGAGAAAAATATTCCTCTAAACTTTCTCCATTCACTCAAATATTCCTCTAAACTTTCTCCATTCACTCTTCTCTTATCTGTCTTTTCTGGTTGGTTTTATGAAGGCCCTATTTAGTTGGTGCTAGTAAAGTTTAACTTCTGTCACATTGAATGTTTGGACACATGCATAAGGTACTAAATATAGGCTATTTACGAAACTAAAACCATAGCTAGAGAGTAATTTACGAGACGAATCTTTTAAGCCTCATTTCTCAGTGCATAATTTCATCAACATGGTTTTATGGGGTTATTTTTAGTGTGGATTCCACCTAGGTCTCTCCTACACACGAGATGAAATGAACTAAATGTTGTGGTGGGCCATGGTCATCCTAGTCTCACTTACGTTGCATCTGATCTAGGTTTTCCTAGAAATATTTATCTAGGTTTTCCTAGAAATATTTTAGATCCATATTCTCTTTAAAACATATTTCTGTTGAATCTAAATCACTTTGTGAAACTGTTTGACTAGCTCTCTTAATTCTTGAAAGTATAATTAGAATTAAGAGAAACCATATTTGGGTGTTTCTCTGAACTAGTGATACTTCGTCAATCATTTCTCTTTTCGTGGCGTTTGGCGGTGATTCTACTGCGAGTCAAAAAGATCTCTCTGCCAAAAGCACCCTTAATCTCTATTGAATAAACAGTAATTTTGGTATTGTTTATGAGTGTTTAGAGGTCAATCTCGATTGAATAAACGATAATTTTGGTATTGTTTATGAGTGTTTAGAGCCGGTGTTTGTTCAGTCAAGCGCTGCCACTGCGTTGCAAAAACAAACCGTTGGAAACACCGGCAGAAACTACAGCGTTTCTGGGCAAACGCCATCGAAAATCTGTGACGAAGATTAGCAACGATAGCATCTACGTATGACTATGACCAAAGCACTTCAATGGAGCAGGCGCGAGGCTTGAGAAAGCCTGTGCACAAGGTGACACGGGCATTCAATTGTCCACCAGCTTTGTAGACATCACTTTGCCTTAATCGCTAAGGAAATGAGTCATGAGCGGCTGGAAAATTCCAACAGAATCATCTTGTTTGGTAAGACTCCAGCTGAGCGGTGAGCACCAACAGACCAACAGACAGGGCAACTGTTGAGATAAGTAACTGAAATTCCAATTCCACTGTAGATAGCTGAACAATTCTCAGTCTGACCTTACATAAGGAGAGCCAGTTCAAAAGTAACTCAAATGGTAAGTTTTGTATGGGTCAGAATATATCAAGAAAGAGACATTTAAAAGAAACAAAAACATTGGTGACATCTGCAGACTTCATAACATCCAACTGCTATAGCACGTATCATGTATGTATGGGGAAAAAACTGCCTTGCTGGATCGTGTCAATACCAAAAGCGGTTATGTTTAGGCTAGTCTATCTTCTCGCCAATTGGAGAATGAAGACAATCAATCCTGATGCCCTCTCAATCGATGGCTAGACATAAGGGTGGCAGGATTTATCACTCCTGGTCACCTTGGGGACCAACATGGGCAGGATACTTTGCAGAAACATCTGCCCAGGTGCTTTGGCCTTCTGTCAGCTGCTTCACCACGGATGCCACCTCGTTGATGTCCACACGGATCTGCTCCTTGCTGTCCCTCTCTCGGATCGTCACGTTTGTTGCTGAATCCACTGTTACAGCAAATGGAACACCAATCTCGTCTGTCCTCGCATATCTCCTCCCAATAGAAATTGCTGCAACAAACACAAGCTTAAGCTTACATATAAAGTCCTTTCGGCCTGCGTTAATGGGAGTGGAGTATTTGAGATCATATCGCACATACCAGTAGTGTCAATAATGTGGGAGATACCGGCAGTTGTTAATGCCTTAGCGATTACTTTGGCAGCAGCATCAAACTCTTGATTTTTAACGAGGGGGAACACGGTGCACTTGATAGGAGCCACAAGAGGAGGGAACCGGAAGACATTCAGTTGTTCCTCTTCTGATTTGCTAGGCCTTGTGTAAAATGAATGCTCAAACAAGCAGTAGATGATCCGGCCTATGCCAAATGACGGCTCGATGACCGAAGGGGTGAAGACTCGCTGATGTTCCAGCTTCTTCTCCATGCTGATTGATACCATCTTCTTTGTAATCACCACATCTTTTCCAAGTGTGCAGACTCTAAAATTTGTCTCCCCCTTGGTTTCTAGTTCAGCTTTCATCTCAAATGCTTCCTTCTCACTCATAGCCTGGTATATGGTGATACCAGCAGAATAAAGTAGTTTACTCAGGGAACGGAGACATCAGAAAAGCTAGCAGCCACATATAACAAGGATAATGACAAGACTTGTTACCTCCAATGCTTCAAGGACCATCTTTTGGTTGCCCTTAAAAGCCAGCCCCAGGTCTTTTTTCGAGGGAACTATGACAAGTTTCTGCAATAATGAATATAAGCAAACATATAAGCACATGTTAATGAAATAACGACTTCATTTTAATGTATGAGGAAAAATTTATATAATAGAGCACTCAGAACGGTAGTGAACTTGAACCATGTAAATTTTTGTAATATTTAGTTGATCTTGAACCATGCACTTTAATGGGAAAGTAAAGCTGTCAGTGTCATGTATTTAACATGAAAAGTTATAGCTACTGCAGAAACTGGATATGATATCTCACCTCAACCTCTCTAGGTTTGGAGAATTTTTCATGAGCAACAAGTGGGACACCACTTTTCTCCTGTGAGATAATAAACAGACAATCATGGTAATATTAGTAGCACATTTGCACACCAAACATAGTACAATGATATAAATTTCATTTAGCAAAGTGCAGTTACAACATGAGATGAGCAAATCAATTGATGTGGCAACATATCCAAAGGACAAAAATGTCTCATAAATTTTCCAGTGTGAAAAGGATAGTAATCTTACAGTGTGAGCTTTCAAATCATATGCAGATCTATCAGCAATACCCACACACTCTATCCACCCATAAGAGCACTCTATCTCAGCATCCCAACAGTCAGCAGCATAATGAGCCATCTCATTAGGTAGATGCTGCCTGAAGCGCAACCTACCCTTATCGATTCCCAAACATGTCAGGAAAAGATAGACTCTTCCGATGAAGTAACCAAGTGTCTCATTGTTAACAGTTCCCTGTAAATAACAATAGTGTAAAAGTTTAAAATTCCTTCCTGGGTAGGAACAACGTTATATAAACAAAAGAAATAGATTAAATTGGAAAGAGAAAAACTGCCAGCATTTGTTAACCTTTGAAACTGCTTCCCCAAGCTTCATTAGCTTGGCTGACTCCCCTGAGAGTTGCAACTCTCTTGGAAACATCAGGAACTCCAGATCAGCAACATCAACAAATTTTGGATGTGATTTGTCCTCTGGGTCCACAAAATGCTCAATCTCTGCCAATGTAAATTCACGCACTCGGAGAAGACCTTGTCGTGGTGAGATCTGATTGTCAAGTAATAGACATAGTGAGTACATTAAAAAAGGGAATATCTAAGCAACTATCACATAGCCAATAACTGCTTTTTAGAAGCATGCTAACTATACAAATGTACTATCATAAAGTATAAATTATTCCAAGCATATTAACAAAAACTTAGTGTAGAACCTTAATTAATTTCAAGAACAAAGCATGGAGCATTGAACGAACAGTGACTGAAGCATGCCATAATTGCGGAAGTAACAAGTGAAATGGCATATAACACAGTAATTAGTACAAACAAAACACAAACCTCATTTCTAAAAGCTTGGCCGATTTGAGCAGCTGCAAAGGGGAGCTTTTGGCCATTGTAATAGTACAGGTCCTTGAAGTTTACAAAAATACCCTGTGCAGTCTCTGGTCGCATATACCTATTTCCACCACACAAAATTGGACCTTTTTAGCCAATCACCATAGAAGGAAACATCATTACAAAGAGAATGGAAATATTCTTACCCCACGCTAAGACCAGTGGGACCAATAGATGTCTGGAACATAAGATTGAATGGGTAGGGATCAGAAAGCGGATTCTTTGTATCAGGGGCAACAATGCCGTATTCCTTAATCTTTGCACCAAGTTCCTCTGCCGAGAGGTCATCCAAAATGGCAAGAATACGCTTCAATTCATCAGCCTTCTCTTGGGGCAAGGCAAGGTCTTTCTCAAGTTTCTCCTTGCAAAAATCTTTCAACAAGTGGTCAGCACGGTAGCATGTGCCTGTCTTCTCATCTTTAACCATGAGGTCAGTAAACTTCTCAACATGGCCTGATGCCTTCAAGACAACCTCAGGCGTCACACAGGGGCAGTCAACCTCCAACATGTTCTCTTCCAAAACGAAGTGCTGGGAGAGAAATTAAGAATCTCAGTAATCTTAGCAAAGAAGAAGTAGAACAGGATGAATCATCAGCCACAAGAAGTAACTAAAATGTAATCAATTCCAGTAAAAACTAGCAAATCACAACACAAACTGCACCAAGGAAGGCTAAAAATTACTTTTCCACAGCACATTTTCCAATACTTACTAATTGACATGAGAAAAGTTTCGTCAAGATTAATGTCAACATTGTATAACTAAAGCACCGAAAATATTCTTGCTATCAGCTGACAGAACAATGCATATACAAACTTGAAAAGGGACAATAATGTAACACTCCTGTCCTAATAGAAAAATCGTTATCATCGTCCAGATTATAGATACAAATCCCACGGGAAAACAAAATTCTGAAGGTCACAAATGTCTTTTCCGCATCTGAAGGTCACAAATGTCACAATCGTTGACGCACAGCAAACCACGCACATCAGCTAAGACGAAACTACAGGGTAAAAAATTCAAAGCATTCAGAGACAGATCGCGGGCGTCACCTGGCGCCAGAAGGAAAGCACGTTGGCCTTGACGCGGCACCCGGGCGGGCCATAATCATAGAGCCCCGCGACACCGCGGTAGATCTTGAAGGAGGGTATGTAGAACAGCTTCCGCTCGAGCGTGTTCACCACCGCCTGCCGCAGCTCCTCCCTCGCGGCGCCACCCGCGCCGGCCCCGAGCGCCTGCTGCAGCCGGCGCGCGGCGGCTCCGGCCTCGACCTTGAGCGCCTTGAGCGCCTCGACCGCGGCGTCCACGTCGGCCTTGGACGCGCCGCCGCCGGCCTTGAGCGCGCGCACGGCCTCGGCCTGCGCGTCCGCGGCGGCCTGGCGCTCCGCGAGCGCGCGCCGCAGCGCGTCCTCCGACGGCGCGGCCATGGAGGTGACGGCGACGGTGGTGTGGTGCCGGCGGCGCGCTGTGGCGGCTAGGGTTGCGGCGGGCTGGGTTCTGGGTTTAGGGGTGGAGCGGAGGAGTGAGGAGAAGATGAGCTGGGGGCGGAATCGCATAAAGACCATTGATGGATGCGGCCGCGGCAACGAAAGCAAGACGCACAAAGATCGTTGAAGAGTGTTCATTTGAACCCTCGCATTTTGATTTAATTAAATATGAAAAAAGTTCATGGACCTATACGAATACGAAGGTTTCACAAACTTTCTTGTTCGAAATTTTTAGTTTAACTTTAACTATAAACTTCCCTAAAAAAACATTAACTATTAAACTAAAAAAAACTTTTATAAATTGGCAACGTCAAATTAGCAAAGGTAGATTTCTTTTGAAACATGTTCGCAATGTGTACCCTTTATTAATATTTTGGATAATATATATTTCTCTAAATAAGAAATGTGTTATACTAAAGACCATGTTAATAATAGTTTAAGTATAACTAAAATAACCTTATATTTCATAGTTCTCAACTTTCAAAATTGTTCATCACAAAAAGAAAACTTTCAAAATTACCTCTCTCTAACCATAATGATTATAGTATCCTAAAATCTTAAACTAGTTTTTGATGGTGTATCGTGCTTTACTCATTCCATCCTAAAAAAATAAAAAAGTGTAATTCCAATTTTAAAATAAGTCAAACATCTTTAAGTTTAACCAAGTCCATTGAAAATTGTATCAACATTCATGTATACAAACATTTTTACTATAAAAATATATCTAATAACTAATCGTGAGAGTTACTTTCTTTTTAGGATGGATGGTCTAGTATTTATAGTATTCCATCCGTTCCAAAATAACTATAATTTTGGGTTTCAGCATCACAAGTTTGACTAGATTTCTATAAAATATGTGTAACATTTATATCTCTAAATAAATTTGTTAAAATTAGATTAAGATATCTTTTTAATGATACTAATTATGTATTATAAGTATTAAAATTTTTAAATATATATTTAGTCAAAGTTATTTCACGGAAAGTGAGAGCGATAGTTATTTTAGGACGAAGAGGGTATTTAGGAATATTACAATTGGTAGGTTATATTTGTATTGGATCTCTTCAGGCCATAGCAAAAATGTGGACCATCAGTGCAAAACTCTACAAATTTTAGGGCCAGAGAAGAAAATAATTAAAGATAATAAATTAGAAAATTGCATAAACTGTATAAAATAGATAAACTGGGCTTGTTTGTGTTTAGGAGTGATTGTACGTCTATATCTACATTTATTTATACTACGATTCGACCGAAAGATGATCAGTCAATTTGACTTGGTGATTACAAGACTAGCTAGAAATTCTTAAGAACACTCAGGTGCTCATTTGACTCCAGTCGGGTTTTGTAGTTCTTCGTTGTTATTTTCCCTAATTTCCCTTTGCAAATGACTGGAGCTCAAGACCGAATATTATTTCTTTTGAGGGTGTATCTGAAACATTACCAGTATGCTGGGGTCTCATTTGGACGGCGTGGATTTGGTCCCGGAGGATGGGAGCACACATATGCGGGTCGCTGTCGGAAATAAAATGGCCGGCCAATGGTTACGAGGATCTCATCCCGTTCCCATCCAATCTGATTCGATGGCCTGTTTCTCTCGCTATTCTCTTTCTTCACATCGGTGGATCCGTGGATGACTGGATGCAACTCAGCGTCGTGTTCGTGTCTATCTGTAATTTCTGGACTTCATGCAAAATTTTGTGCAACGAAAATGAAATATTTTGGGAGCGTGAGGATCTTAGGACAAGAGCAACTGATTGCAATAGGATTTGAGTTGATGATTGTTCTCTCTCTCTCTCTCTCTCAGCTGTGATGATTGTTCCCTTCGCTTTCTCTGTTCGTCCGTTTTGTTTGTCCATGCTCTTGAGAAGATATATTTCACAATATTTGTCCATTATTAAGAATGTCGAGGTTATAGAATTACAAGTTGATGGTCATGGCCGCTACTTGCTTAGAAAGTTGAGCTTTAAGTCAAAGACAATTGAGTCACTACTTTCTTAGCAACTTGAGCTTAAGTCGAAGACAATTGAGTCACTACTTGAGCTTAGCAATTTGACATTCAAGTCGTCAAGGATAATAGAGCAGCTGGCTATATACGAAGGAGGACGGTGCTAAGGCAGAGTGATAGTGACGAGATGCAATGCCATAGCATGGTGGAGCAAGTTGAGGTGGTTGGACTGACGACGGTTGAAGGTTAGAAGAAGAATCCACTCAATGAATCCACGAGTAGAACAAACGTTGGTAGTAAGTTTTTTTTAAAAAAAAAACAGATAGGAGCAAAAGTCCATCAAACAAGAGACAATTGAATTCAACAAAACAACACAGAAAGCTTAAAAACTAAAGCCCTCAAAAGAGGTAGGGATGATCACACCAGTTTTTTTCTCTTGCCCCACACAATTCTTGCCTCTTCGGCTCTTCCTTTATGTTGCCAATGAGTGCTTTCGCGGTGCTATGGCGATGATAAAAGTTGTTGCATTTATCTCTTTTCAAATATCTCATACTACCAGAATGATTAGTAAACACACTATCTTTGTCACCAACCTCGGTGTTTTGCCCAATGCTCACCACCAGTGATCAATAGAGTGAAGGTTGCCACATTGAACTTATTAGAAAAAAAAAGATGCAAGCATAGAAAAATAGAGTCAACTTGCTAGCCCGTATGAACTTTTAAAAGTTAGTGTGTTCTTGTGTATATGAATGTCTGCGTTTATAACTGGATCTCACAAAAAATATAGATTAATCTAACATGTTAGTACACAAAAGTGTGCAATCTATGAATCTTAGAAAACGGTATGGGCCTAGCTCTCTTCACGAAGAGCTAATTTGTTACTCTCTCTTTGTTATTTGTATAAAATATTATATGAACACTATTGGAGCGCTGGATATCCATTGGAGCTATCCTGCGTGTGCCGCCCGTCGTCCACATGAAACAACGTTGTTTGGCATCGAGTTCCTCGAGGATGCCTTTAGGCGATCTTGATCTGTGCGCACTGGTATAGTAGCACAAAATCGCCGTTGTTTCTTTGGGACGGCGACTTTGGACACATAGCGCCCTTTGGTAGTGTAAAAAGCAGCGACCAAGTCTCATCCACGCGTACAAAATCAACGGGCCGGAAACAGTTAGCTGGCTGCGGCTTGGAATGCCTATCAGTTCGGTCTTCGATCGCCTTCTTATCCTGTCCACTATACTACTGTCCAAGGGGCTTGAACGAAAATCAGATAAGAATGACGTGCATGGTCCCGAGTCCTCAGTTTCGATCCCCACATTGAGCAAATTGCAGCATTTGACCACACACTTTGGGGATACTGATAAGTCCTGCCTAGACTGTGTCACTAAAATGTATTGTCAACTTAACTGTCACTAGCTCTCGCTTCAGTTCATATGGTACCCCGTACGAGTACGACCTGCACTGCGCCTACCCGACGTGTCACAAGCCAGTGATATTGAGGTGTACTACTCCTCTGCCATGGTATTAAAATTTAATAGATACTGTAAAAAATTTTTTATTTTATTTAACAATTTTTATTTAATTATGGGCTAATTAGACTTAAAAAATTTGTCTCACAAATTACTCTCTGGTTGTGTTTTAAATTTATAAATAGTCTATATTTAGTACTTCACGCATGTGTCAAACATTCGATGTGATAGAAATTAAAATTTAACTTTCTAAACCAAACATGGCCTAAGGCCCTCTGAACTTATCGGTCAAAATTTTATGGTCAATCAACAATATTTTTCTTTTGATCAATATCAGTCAAATGAGTTTAACTTTGATCAAATTTATTACAGTATATTATATATATATATATATAATATTTTATATCATGATTGTTTGTACTTTTTCGATATAAATTTAGTCAAAATTCAAGCTATTTGACTTTTTGGGAAAACGAGAATTATATCATTTCTTGAATGAAGATAGTATCATGCTAAATGTATATATTATTAAATTCACCATGCTACATGTTTTTAATAGTATAGCTACCTGGAATCATATATGTTGATATTATTATAGTCAAATTTGATATAGTTTAACTTTGACAGATCTAAAATTGTACTCTGTCTCTTTCAAATCGTAAGTTATTTTGACTTTTTTTAAGAACATAATATATTTGAACATACTCCTAGTATATATCAATTATGTTATTTTTACTTTTCTAGATATATAATAAATTTTAAAACTATATCGAACATGGTGTATATCAACTATGTACCAAAAAAATAGAATGAATTACGAATTTAAATGGAAGAAGTATTTTTTCGGATGGAATGTACATCACCTAATATTTTAGACCCCTAAATCTGTCAACCTTTGAACATACTCTCTCTATTTCAAATTATAAAAACATTTTCACCTTTTTAGAAAAAAAACCAAACATCTATAATTTAGAATGGAGGGGAGTAATAACTAATTGTTATAGCTACAGGATTTCATGGATTCGAATTGAAGGACTAAAGAGACGCTAACTTAACTACATGTCTCATGTTTGCTGCTGATCATCAGTTCATCAGTACTGCTGTATGCATCTAGTTAGGCAGGACCTCGCCATGGAAACCAATCCACCGACGGCGCCGGCGGCGACGATGACGACGCCGATGCCGTGGTAGTCGAGGACCGCCCTGGCGTCAGCCCGCCAGCGCCGGAGAAGGCCTGCAGGTCGAGGTCGCCGCCGCTCTGGAGGATGTGCGCGTACCGGCTGAGGTCCGGGAACTCCTGCTGATGGGCACCAGCAGGCGCAGCTGCGGCGTGGCGCGTCCCCTGCCGCGGAGTCGGTGCCAGCGTCGCCGACGTCGAAGCCGTGGCCGTGGTGGCCGGCTGCTGGAAGGGGAAGTTGAGCTTGGCCTTGGCGCCCTTGAAGCGGAGCGCGGCGGCGTCGTAGGCGCGCGCGGCGTCCTCGGCGGTGTCGAAGGTGCCGAGCCACACGCGCGCCGCCTTCACCGGGTCCCGGATCTCCGCCGCCCACTTGCCCCACGGCCGCTGCCGCACGCCGCGGTACCGCAGGCGCTGCTGC
>Ga0182004_10002976_pt1 | contig 13352 bp, 16 predicted proteins | sample Sormic07211540_1_FD_120479 | JGI IMG/M metagenome (GOLD analysis project Ga0182004, IMG submission 120479) | Endophyte microbial communities from Sorghum bicolor roots, Mead, Nebraska, USA - 072115-40_1 MetaG | ecosystem: Host-associated > Plants > Roots > Unclassified | place: USA: Nebraska...
CAAAGGGCCCAAAAGCCACAAGTGCTTTTGCCCAAAAGCAGCTTTTCTCGTAGTACAAATCCAAAAGCACCTCACCCCCTGCTTTCACTGACTTTTGGGATCCGTTCAGTTTTTTTTCTAAAAGCCACGAGTGACCAACGAAATGACTTTTGGGTTTCTCAAAGCCCACATCCCACAGCAGCTTTTCAAAAGCTCAAAGCTCACAGTAGCTTTTCCAAAAGTCACAGCCCAACCAAACACACCCTAAGAAGTTTAGCTACTGTTTCCGCGTACTCTGATAGTTGTAAGTGTGATTATAAATATGTTTTCCGCTATATATAACATTGTTTCTGATATTTCTATTCTTTTGTTATATGTGTGGACTTCCTGGACACACATATGACAACTCTGGTTTTCTTTAAAAACCAGGGTGTGACATGGAGGCAGGATCTACTAGGTAGAAGGTCATTGGCTCTTGCCCCCAGCGGTCGCCCCTGATAGGTGGGGAACTCGCCCTTGCCCTATGGTGGTGCCCTCCTAAGTCTTCTATAGTAGTTTGGAGTTAACATTCGAGTCTTCTCTCTATGTAAATCTGACACATGGACCTCCTTTTGTTATTATTCCAATAACCCCCTACAGAAACAGACATTCACCAAAACTCTTGAAATTCTATTAGTGATAACCCTATAACTACTAAGTGCTTGAAAATAGGTCTATTTTTATGTTTAGTTGACGGTTAAAATTACGAGTTATCTATCGTCAACACTGCTACTGATAGAGGAGGAGTGGGTTGCCCGAATGAAGGAGAAGAAGTCTAGGGAAGCCTCTTCCAGCTGCGATGGTGATGGCAAGTGTTGTGGCAAGGCTTCTTCAGAGAAGAAGAAGCTAGGTTGATCCCAATGCATCCAGGCGCTGCAGGAAGACAGGCCATTGGGCAAAGGAGTGCCCAAATCACAAGAAGGAGAAGAATATTGAAGCTCATTTGGCGTAGGATGATGAAGAAAAAGTGATGGTGATGTTCTATGCACTGCACGACATTGAGGCCAATGAGAAGGGAGACGTGATGGTGGTACAAGAGCACAGGAAGGCTTTGAAGGCTGCCAACCTCGATTATACACGTGCTCCAGTACACCTTGGATGTGTGGGTAGCAAGCAGGAGTAGTAGTGGTACCTAGACTCTGGCGCCAACAACCACATGATGGGTTCCAAGGTGGCCTTCTGTAAGCTCGACGGGAACGTGATCGACACAGTGAAGTCTGGTGATGGCTTAAACCGCACACTGATAGTTGTGTATTACATCCCTTAGCAGTGTTCAATCATCATCAGCATCGGCTAGCTATATGAGCACGACAGTGAGGTGCTGATCATGGATGGCATCCTCAAGATCAGAGACCGAGAGCAGTGACTTCATGCCAAGGTGAAGATGTCTCATAACTGACTGTACTTTCTTGACTTGAAGGTGGAGCAGCTCATCTCCATGGCTGCACAGCGCATGGAGGAGCCATGGTTGTGGCATGCCTGCTATGGACATCTCAGCTTCAATGCCCTCGGCAAGGTGGACAAGATGGTCTAGGGGCTGCCTCACATTGAGCACGTAGGCGACTGTTGACACTTCTTAACACAATTACTAAAAATAGACTTTTAAACCTATCCCTAGCAACAGCATCAAAATTACATAACATCACTTAAGCTAGGCTGTCATCCCTAACATGATGTAGAAGTGCTGGTAATAAATCTACATGCTTTTCTAGAAATAAATAATTAAATAAAGATCCGCAAGCGCACAGATAATACCAATGTAGCATTTTAACAAGGAGTATTCTAGGTATCATTATTTATATTTTTACCACCAGGAAGGGACTTGACATGGATAATGAGCAATTAGCACTACATGTAATCAATGGAGACCTTAACCATATCTTTATCTATCTCTCATGCAGGGTAAGTGTCACATTCGATAAATATATGAATATGAAAAATAAGTGCCAGATGATAAGTAGGCTTCATAGCCACAAGATAAACATGATAATCATCTCAATTAGAGTTGTCACAGAACCGACCAAATTATAACAGTTCAAGTGTAGAAACGATCGTGTAGGCAATCAACTTTCCAAACTTGAGCCCATATAATCATGGTAGTCAACTGAAACCACAAAGGATTTCAAACCAACTTTGCAACAAACCAAGATCGTAATTGTTGACACCATTTTTGGACACGTACCTGAGAAATTAATGGAGTACGGATCGGCAGACGAAAATGTAATGCTTGATTGACAGAAGAGTTTCCAATGGGTCATGATGTCGATGACAAGGCGGTAGGATGTGACCAAGTCCGGGGGTGATTGATCTATGCCGATGACCGATATGGGTGGTTGCCGATGCCGATGGAAGGTGATTTGCCGATGATAGCAGAAGAAGGTGCAGGAATTGTCAATAGGATGGTAACGGTGTGTCGATCGCCTATGGTGGATAGATTAATGTTTTCCATAGTTATTAGAGTCTGTTTTACATACGAGTTCCGTTCGATTTAGAATTAGAGTCCTAGTCGTGTCTGGTTGTAACTCTTTTAGATAGGGTATAAATGTAGACCCCGTAGCAATGTAAGAATATACACAATCAATCAAACACAAGTTTTTATATCTATTCCAGTATCTACTTTTTCGACGACTTCGTCAACTCGCATATTTTCTTTTTACTTACAAGTTCTTAGGAATTCATCGAGTCAACCTCGGTGAGTTCTCTAGTTCCGTGTGAATACCTCTTGGCCGTGGCATCCGGGCATATCGCTATTGTCGGGACGAAAGTATTCAAGTCATCACCTTTGTCGATTGCAAGGTCAAATCGGCTGGCACGCCTTAACATTGAAATCGGGTATTAGCCCTTTGTGTTTGCAGATCCACTTTTGCATCAACACATCTTTTAGCATGCCCAGTGGGACCTAGATTCATCATCAAGATCCACATGTCGAACACTGATTTAGATACAGATAACATCATTGTCGTAACTGAAGCCAATCTTAGAGATGAGCAGAAGCAAGCTATGGAGGAATACAAGTAGCTATGTTTGAAATCCTTCAGTGTCAATAGGAACGACGAGGTGATCCAATAGGAAGCATTGTCGTTGCGTCGGTAAATTACTTTTGAAGCTAATCCTAGTAAACTACAAGAGATGGTTGACAATGTTATTAATCGTGCTTTAATCAATCAATCCAGTATGCTGTCCAATACAGTCTTCAATGTTGTGGCTAGAACCTTCAAAGAGGGACAGATTCCACCATCTTATGTGGGCCCGGCCTATCGTCAGCCAGGATCATCATCGGTCACGGCTCCATCGGCTACTCTAGCTCCAAGCACATTAGCTATGACTAATGGACAATCTATCCCGATGGGGACTAGTCCAGCAACATCAGAGGGACAATTTCAACTTGCTATAGATCTATTGGCATCGGCAATGTCAGGATCTGTATTTAAAAATTGTCAAGTTCCTCCCAACTGGTGGGGATATGGTATACCCCTGGACTTTGGTGCAAATAGTTCTAGGACATCTCAAGTGGCTGACGTGACAGGCAAGGCTCCTATGACATCGGCACCCCTAGTATCGCCGATGACTCAGAATCCTCAGTATTCTACAACTACTACTGTAAGACCTTTTACTGGGAATTTTCACATGCCGACATTCCAGATGCCTAACGCATCGGCGGACTCACTGCCGACGCATCAAAGGTTCATGACTCAGACATGGTATGTTAACCCAATGATGATACCCAACTACCAACCATTGGCAGGGCCTCACTGATGAATGTTAACAATGGATGGACAGGGCAGTTTGTCTTTCCACAAATGGCTCAGCAGAATCATCAAACTGCGGGATTCCCGCAAGGATAGATGTAGCCTGGATTTCAGAATCAAGGGCATGTTAATCAGCCAATGAATCTTGCTCAGCAATTTGGTGGCCAACAAGCTGTGGCTAATGCTATGTTCCCTAGAGATCGTGCACCGCAGAGACACGTGGAAGCTTATCAGCAAATGTCAGAGCCACAACCTGCACATCAGCAAGATTCCAATGCCTATTTGGCCGATAAGATAGCTGAAGTTATGAGAAACCAATTCGGAATAAAACCAAAGGTTAATACTTTCTCTTATTGGACACCATATCATCCTACATACGACTTGATTCCACTTCCATATCGGTATAAAGTGCCAGATTTCACTAACTTCTCTGGACAAGATGATACATCAACTATGGAACATGTCAATTGGTTCATCATCCAGTGTGGGGAGGCTACCAACCGAGATCAGTTAAGAGTTCGTCTATTCTTTTCATCTTTGTCTGGATCAGCCTTTACTTGGTTTATTTAATTACCCCCAAACTCAGTAATCGCTTGGGCCGATCTAGAGAAGCAGTTCCACAAATATTTCTTTTCTGGAGTTCATGAGAAGAAACTTACCGCTTTAGTAAGGCTGAGGCAACGCAATGATGAATCGGTTGAAGAATTTTTGCAAAGGTTGCAGGATGTCAAGAACAAATGCTATAGTCTGGTTCTGGATGATCGACAGTTAGCCGATTTGGCTTTCCAAGGATTGTTACCACATATCAAAGACAAGTATGCTTCCCAATAGTTTGAAAGTCTAAGTCATTTGGTATAGAGGATTTTTGATCAGGATATCAAGGCTTTTGAGCCTAGGAAAGCTTGGAACAAAAAGGTGCCATTTGTCGATAAGGTGACAAGTTCAGATTCTGATGAGGAACCAGTCATCGGCTTGGCAGAATGGGTGAAAAATAAAAAGCTAATGTCTTGTCCTTTCGGCCATAAAGAGCCAGAAAAGTTTGCTTTTGACATCACAAAAGCCGATAGGATATTTGACTTTCTGCTTCAGGAAGGGCATATTAAATTGTCATCCAACCATGTGATTCCATCGGCCAAAGAATTGAAGAAGATCAAGTATTGCAAGTTGCATAATGCAACATCTCATAGTACAAATGAATGCAAAGTGTTCAGACAATAGCTGCAATCGGCTATAGAGTCTAGGAGGATTAAATTCGATAGCTCCAAAACTCAAAAGTTGATGAAGATCGATTAGCATCCTTTCCCCACAAATATGTTGGATGCTATGGGAAAGACTAAAGTCTTAACTTCGGAAGCAGCTGAAAAGTGTGCATCCGTGGATCCTCAGCACCAGATCACTGCCGATGACACTAAAGGTAAGGGCTTAATCCAGGAAGGAACCAGCTCAGGGAGGTCTCCTCGGCCCGGTATTGTAATTACCCATAGGAGATATCGAGAAACATGGCAGCAGCGTGAAGATCGGTATCGTCACCAGCAGGAAGATCGTCGCCGGGAAGAAGAAAGATGCCAACATGAGTGGAATCGGCATAAAGATCATTGGAACTGTCCGTTCTTCATCCACTATTGGGAGCAAAACATCAAACTACCAACTGTTAGAGACTGCTCTGAGTGCAATGGTTATAATCGGCATGATAGACCAAATCGACGATATCAAGATGATAATCGGCGTTTTGGTGGGCCGATTAGAAGAAGAACATTAGTTCACGATCGGTTCGGGGGCAGACTCAGTGTGCATGACAGGCTTGGTGAACATGTCGGTTATTTTCCCAGAAGCCAAGAGGAACTTGAGGACATGGCGGATGCGCGAGTTCCCGATGAGTTCATATTTTGTAGGGATGCTAATACTTATCTGGTGGAATCAAGGGAAAATCATCATCAATCGGTGAGGCAACCACAACTTCCCCCATGGTGTCCAGAAGGGTTGACAAGGACACAGAAAAGAAGGCTGCAGCGAGAGCGACAAGAAGAACTGAGTGGGGCAGAGAATTTTGCTAAGTCTGGAGATCGGCAGCAGTCAGACCCCAAGGGAAAAGGCCTGTCGACAAATGTTAATATGGTGTTTATGTTGCCAATGGAATTCCTTGCACCTTTCAGTGATGATGAGGATATGGATTTCCCCGATCAGATAGCTCAGTTGGCTCTTGACCCGATGACAGCTATCTATGAAAAGCCAACCGACGATGAAAGACATCATCTTAAAGCTTTGTCCGTTAAAGGTAGGGTTGATGGACAACCGATGACCAAGATACTTGTTGATGGTGGGGCTGCTATCAATATCATGTCATATACAGTCTATCAGAAACTTGGTAAACAAGATCAGGATTTGACCAAAACCGATATGATGTTAAAGGATTTTGAAGGAAATCTGTCTCCAGACAAGGGAGCCATATGCATTGAGTTGACCATCGGCAGCAAGACCTTGCCGACAACTTTCTTTGTCATCAGTGGAAAGGGTGCCTACAAATTGTTGCATTCTATCTACAATGCGCCAATGCTTGGTTCAGTGGGTAGGTGACAAGATTGAAATTGTCCTAGGAGATTCATCATATGTCATCGCATCGGCAGAGGCAGATACTTATGAAAGGACCAGATGCATTTCAGGAGAAGTTTGGGAGAAGGATTTTCTCAAAGTTGCCGACTATGAAATTCAACCAATCTAAGGAGTCGGTTCTAATGAAGGGTTTTAATGGATAGGTTCGCCGATGATGGGAAATTAGACCAGGGGTTTACATCGGCCCATGATTTAGTAGAGGTAGATATAGGTAATGGTGATAGGCCAAGGCCTACTTTTATTAGTGCTATGTTAGATTCTGAGTGTAAGCGACAATTAACCGATCTGTTAAAGAAATATAAAGATTGCTTTGCTTGGGATTATACCGAGATGCCTGGTTTAGACCGATCGATTGTTGAACATCAGTTGCCTATCAAGTCTAGGTTTCGGTCGCATCAGCAGCCAGCACGCCGATGTAATCCTAATATTCTTCCTGATATTAAGGCCGAAATAACTAAACTTATTGAAGCTAAATTTATTCGGCAATGTCGGTATGCCGAATGGATTTCCAATGTTGTTCCGGTTTACAAGAAGAACGGGAAACTTCGTGTCTGCATTGACTTTAGGAACCTTAATAAAGCTACGCCGATAGATGGTTATCCAATGCCAGTTGCCGATTTGTTGGTTGACGCTGCAGCTGGACATCGGATTATTAGCTTTATGGATGGCAATGCAGGATACAATCAAATATTCATGGCTGAGGAAGATATTCCCAAAACCGCATTTAGATGTCCTGGCCATGTTAGACTGTTTGAATGGATAGTCATGACCTTTGGCTTGAAGAATGATGATGCTACTTATTAGAGGGCTATGAATTTTATCTTTCATGTGTTCATCGGCAAGCTGGTGGAAATCTATATTGATGACGTAGTGGTTAAGTCTAGAGATTTCGCAAAGCATCTAGCCGATCTACGAAAGGTGTTGGAGTGCACAAGTAAGCATGGTTTAAAAATGAATCCTAATAAATGTGCATTTGGTGTATCAGGAGGACAATTTCTTGGTTTCATGGTACATCAAAGAGGGATTGAAATTAGTAGAAGATCCATTGATGCCATTAACAAAATAGTTGCTCCTACCAATAAGACTGAACTTCAATCATTGATCGGCAAGATTAATTTTATCAGACGGTTTATATCTAATTTGTCATGTAAAATTTGTGCTTTTAGTCCCTTGCTTAAGTTGAAAGCCGATCAGGAATTTGTATGGAGAAAAGAGCAACAGTTAGCCTTGGATGAGATCAAGAATTATTTGATAAATCCTCCAGTTTTGGTTCCACCGCAACAAGGGAAACCCTTTAGATTATATTTATCTACCGATGGTGTGGTCATCGGTTCAGCTCTCATTTAAGAATTTGAAGGGAAGGAACGTGTGATTTATTATCTAAGTAGAAGATTGGTGCATGCTGAAACAAGGTATTCGGTAATTAAAAATTATGCTTATGCTTATACTTTTCAAGTATCAAATTGAGACACTATTTGTTATCGGCCAAGTGCACTGTTATATGCAAAGACAATATAGTCCGATACATGTTATCAATGCCGATTATGAGTGGTAGAATCCACAAGTGGATATTGGCATTGTCGGAATTTGATCTGCGCTACGAGTCGGCTAAAGCAGTTAAAGGGCAGATTATGGCCGATTTTGTAACTCAGCATTGCGGTATAGTAGACGCTTTGGAAATCGTTCCTTGGACGCTCTTCTTTGATGGATCCACGTGTGACCAGGGGTAGGAGTCGGCATAGTACTAATTTCTCCTCGAGCAAAGAAGTATGAGTTTTCTTTGCCGATTGTTGCCACGTCATCAAATAATCAAGCTGAGTACCAAGCTCTAATCAAAGGGTTGGAATTATTGAAGGAAGTTCATGCCGATGCTGTTGAAGTCTTCGGTGATTCTATGCTTGTTAAAAATTATGCTTATCAGGATTTATGAATGCTGAAGCGAGGTTTTGATAGCCTACTACGAAAGGTGCATACAACTGTTAAAGGAAATCAAGGATTTCTGGTTAGAGCATATTCCTCGGTTGCATAATGAAGAAGCTAACCGATTGGCTCAGCATGCTTCGAGATATCAACCTATCTTGGGTGTATTGTCGGCAATCAGTGCAGATGATTGGCGAAAGGAAATTATTGACTATTTAAAAGTTCCATCCAAGAAGGTTGAGAAGCGTGTTAGGTTTCAAGCTGCCAAGTATGTGCTCCTTGAAGAAGAGTTATATTATCAAATGATAGATGGAGTATTGCTCAAGTGTTTGGGTGATGATGAGGCTAGTAGCTTGGTGGGTGAGATCAATGAAAGAGTGTGTGGAGCACATCAATCGGCTTTTAAGATGAAATGGATGATTAGGTGGAATGGATATTATTGGCCGACTATACTTGAAGATTGCTTCAAATACTTTAAAGGGTGTCAGCGATGTTAGAGGTTTCGTAATATTCAAAGAGCACCCGCATCGGCCATCAATCCTATAATTAAACCTTGGTCGTTCCGGTGATGGGCTATTGATTTCATTGGCCAGATTTATCCACCATCAAGCAAAGGGCATAAATTCATCTTAGTTGCCACTGATTATTTCACCAAATGGGTTGAAGCTATTCTTTTGAAGAAAGTAACATCGGCCAATATGATTGATTTTGTAAAAGAGCATATTGTTTACCGATTTGGTATTCCTCAAACAATTACTACTGATCAGGGTACTATGTTCACATCGGGGGAATTTGATGAATTTGCAATCGGAATGGGAATTAAAGTGTTAAATTCTTCTCCTTATTATGCTCAAGCTGATGGACAAGCCGAGGCTTCTAATAAAGGGATCATTAAGCTCATTAAACGAAAAGTTGAAGAAAATCCAAGAAGATGGCACACATTGTTAAATGAAGCTTTGTGGTCATATCGGATGGCGTTTCATGGGTCGACCAAAGTTTCACCCTATCTGTTGGTGTATGGACATGATGTGGTGTTACTGTGGGAGATTAAGTCTGGATCTAGGCGGATGTCTTTTCAGGATCAATTGACTGCCGATGACTATGCTACTTTGATGAAAGATGAGTTGGATGAGTTGGATGAGCATCGGTTGAGGGCTCTAATTAGCATAGAAGAAAATAAAAAGAGAGTTTCCAAATGGTATGATAAAAAGGTGAAGACTAAAGAGTTTGCCGATGGAGATTTAGTATGGAAGTTAATTCTACCAATTGGGACTAAAAGTTCAAAATTTGGAAAATGGTCTCCTAATTGGGAAGGTCCTTATCGGATAAACCAATCTGCTCCTGGCAATGCTTATATTTTAGAAACTCTCGAATGAGTTAAGTTTCCTAGAGCATTAAATGGAAAATATTTAAAGAAATATTATCCTAGTATCTGGGTTGATGCATAGAAGTTCAAATGCCGATAATACTCCCATCGGCTGGATGAAATGTATCTGGGATCATGCATGATGTTTTAAAGTGTTGATAACAGTCCTATCGGCTAGACCAGAATGATGAAAAGTTTCTAAGGGCAGAATGGAACAAATTGCCGATGAAAAGCACACGGATTCAGCAAAGTTTGAATAGTCGATATGGCGCGCAGATGGATCTGGTTGGCCTCCTCTATCTCCCGGATATCCTCATCGGTAGAACCCTCTACTGGCTTCAGCTTCTTCTTCATCTGCAGTGCTTTGCGGGCTTGGATGTTTCGTTCTTGTTGAAGAGTCTTGAGCATTTCAGGCAGCTGGCTTTCTTCTTGCTGAGCTTGGGTCAGGGCTTCTTCTACTTGTTTGAGCTCAGCTAGTAGGGCTTCCCTTCTTGCCGATAGGTTGGAAATCTTCTGCTTCAGCTCATCCCCTGAAGATTGCAAAATGCTGATGCTCTTGTATTTTTCATCGGCAATGCGCTTTACTTGCATCACTTCCTCTGTGAGCCGGGCGTGAGCTTTCTGGTATTGGAGTTGGCGGCTCTCTAAGTGCACAACTTGGAATAGGACTTCTTCTGCATTAGCTGGGATCTGGCCACGAAGAGTCTTGAATAAAGCTTTGGCTGGATCAGAATCATCTACTAACTGGGTTGTATCTTGATGCACCAGAGCCAATAGGTCTTCCAGCTTAGCTTTGATATCTACCGATGAGATCCCTACTGCTTGAGAGGAGCTCGCTTCTTCACCCTTGTCATCGGAAATATCGATGGCAAAAGAGAATAGGCTGTTTGGGGAATCTTGTTCCTAAAAGGAAATAGAGATAAATTATCTGATGATCAAATGTTAATAATATAAAGGATAGAGATCAGATAACTTACTTGCTTTAGAGCGATTTTGCGCCTCTAACGTGGAGATGCAGCTGGTACTATGGGTTGATCCGGCTGAAGTTGCCGATGGAATAATGTCAACTGAGAAATTACAAGGATGATTATAATTTGTAAAAAAAAATCATTGGTAATAATTCTATGATTAGTACTTTACCTTGAGGGGGTGCCGTGCTTGTCTGTTCTGGGGGAACGACCGATGATGTGCTCAGATCAGCCAGGTCGGCAGTCTGTTTAGAAACATCACCTGGTGCTTCTTGTGGCTGAGGTGCTGGTTGAGGGGGAGATGTTACTTTTTGTGTCTGGGCTTCTGGTGCAGAAGGGGATGATTCCACATGGATCGATGACACTGGGCGAGGGGGAGAAGATGATGCTGTCCTCTGGCGCTTTGGTTGTGACTTGGTGCTCTTGGGCCGCTTTCTCTTGGCTTGGATGGGCTGGGGGCATCGACACTTGCTTGGGTGCTTCTGGTCTTCACAGATTTGCCAGTTTGCTGTTGCAACAACCAAGATTTGATGAGTAAAAGCATAAAAGAATATTGATGAAATTTTGTTGAAAGATAAAAGTTACCGATGAAGTTCTCATGGCAGTCGATGTACCCTGAAAGGATGATATGAGTATGGGGTGAAATCAGTGCAAGTAGAGGAAGTTAATTAGTTTTACCTTGTAAGCCTGTGCTAGAGTAGCAGCAGCTACCGATGGAGATGCTTTCGATCTCTTGGTGGTCATCTTCTTGAAGCGCACGTTGCGGTGCGCCAGAGCCGCCAGACTTGGTGTGTGGTGGCCGATCAAAGAAATTGGGCCCGATTGAAGAAGATCGATCGGCTTTCCACTCCTGCTGATTGTTGGCGCTGGGTTATCAACCTGTTGAAATAAACAGAAAGCAAATAAGTTGCCGATGGAATCAGAAACAATTGAAGGGTCAAAGTATCGATAAAAGACTTACAATATCGTCGGGAACTTTGTTGTCGGGGTCGATCATGCCGTGATATGTGTGAGCCGATGTGCTGAACAGATGCTCCTTCCACTCATCTCACCATTGCTTATACAGCTGAGTAATAAAAAGAGCTGGTACCCATGCCGATAGATCGATGTCTGTCGTATCAGCATTTGGCTGAAGCTGAGCTATCCTTAACCATTCAAGCCCACTGGTTATTATCTCCCTTGGCTTCACCACATCGGCATAACAGAGTCTGAACGGTAATTGGCCAAGAGCTAGTTGGCGAGCTAATGCTGATGGATTGTAAAACTCATAAGTGGGACTAGAGTTTTTTCCACTGCCAAAGGTGTTTACTGGGATGGCCCTCGGAGTGATAATTGCCATCATTCAGACATTATCCTTATTGAGAGCATCATCAAAGGGGTGGAAGATGAGTGGGAATCTAGTTTTTGGATCTTCGTAAGGCATCCAAGCTCGCTGTTCTTTGGTAAGGCCATCATATAAAGTTTGGAAGAATCGACCAATTTGGTTTTCATTTCAGCTGGTACCGGGCAGAACTATAGCAGCCTCGCCATAATTGATGGGCGGGCGAGTTGCCGATTCATCATCAGCTAGTTCATAATCTTCGACAATATCTCTGGGGAATCGCTGTGCAAAGAGATCGAACCGAAGGCGTCTGTGCATATGAACATTAAACCACATGTTGATAAACCACCAGGGGCCTCCTAGGTTGCCGATGGGTTCGCCTAACAGAAGCTTCTCAGTTACTTGGTGGAGGAGGTGTTATGCAGAACCGAGCAAGTATCTGCCAAGAGGAAATCGGCCACCATTGGCTAGCTTTTCTACTCCCGATAAGTAGACAGAGGTTGGTCCTACTGATCGACACAAAAGACAAACTTATCTAGCCACATGTTCAGGAAAATGGCATGTTCTCTTTGGCCAACTGGTCCTGTCCTCTGGTACTTCTAGATATATCCTAACCAACTACCGATGCTTTGAGTTTCTACTTTGTGTTCGGGTTTACGGTCATATAGATGGCTATCATCGGATGATGCGATATCTAAGCCGGTGAGCATGAGCACATCGGCAAGAGTGGGCGAAGCAGGGCCATGACCGAACAGAAAAGCATTGAGAGTATCTAACTAGAAGTATGAAGCAGCTATCAATAGTGATTCGTTTCTATTCATATCGGCAATAGATAGCTTGATGTTGACGGTTCTTAAGTATCAATTTTAATTATCAAATAAACAAGAGAAAGGACAAATATACAAACAACACCTAGAATTAGGGTTTGATCTGACAGAATTCCACAAGTTTTGTTGTTTATCTGTTTCTGCAGGGGGTTATTAGAAAATAAGGAAGAAAGGCCCACATGTCGGGATTATATAGAGATATCAACGCACCGCGCAATTTTCTACCATCTAGAAGACTCCAGAAGCCACGAGAACGAAGCGGAGGCCGAACGGGGCCTGGCCTAGGGCGCCCGCCCTAGGGAACAGGGCGCCCACCCCCCTCTGGACTCCAATCAGAACTCTTTTCGCAGACCAAGCTCCACCGACCTAAAGGATCAAGGATAATTGTTCAATCAATGTCGGTTTGATCCGACGGCTCACGTTCACTTGAGGGGACTATAAAACCAGACCCCTGGCCCCTAGAGGAGACAAGTTCATCATAGAGTTGAGAGGTGCCCTCGAAGGAATACCTCTCCTCTAAATAAAATTTCTTTTAGGCTTAGCATCCAATGTGAGTAGAATTAGATCTTCTAG
>Ga0182004_10002977_pt1 | contig 13347 bp, 9 predicted proteins | sample Sormic07211540_1_FD_120479 | JGI IMG/M metagenome (GOLD analysis project Ga0182004, IMG submission 120479) | Endophyte microbial communities from Sorghum bicolor roots, Mead, Nebraska, USA - 072115-40_1 MetaG | ecosystem: Host-associated > Plants > Roots > Unclassified | place: USA: Nebraska...
CGGCAGAGGGACGAACATGCAACACGAACTCACATGGTTCACCGGAGGAGGAGAGGGAAGGAGGGGAAAACCGGAAAGGAGGAGGGAGGAGAAGGTTTGCGTGCTCAGGCCTCGAGGTGGAGCTGTGGAGGAGCGGCGTTGAGCCGGTGAGGGCGTGAGGCCACCGGAGCGGCGAGTGGTGGCAGATCGAGACGGAGAGGCGGAGAGCGTTTAGGGTTTGGAGAGGCCGCCCGAGACGGATAGCGAGCTGCGGCGCGGGGACGGGTGAGGGCGTTTAGGGTTTGGAGAGGCCGAGAGGGGGTGGGGGCCGGCTTTTATATGAAGCGGGGGTCGGGCCGCCGTCGTGCCGGAGCGCTAAACCGGGCCGTGCCCGTGCCGGGTCGCGTGCTGGGGTGGCGGCCCATGGCACGGCCTGCCCCGCGTGCCGTGCCGCCCGAGGCCCGTCAGGCACCGTGCCGGGCCGTGCCCGTGCCGGGCCAAATTGACGGGCCGTGGGCCGTGCTAACGGGCCGCAGGCCAGATGGAAATATATACTGTGTAACCTCCATCGTATTTGGTCATGGATTACTTAGGTGCTTTCAGCACAAATCAATCACCGTTCTCTGACTTATATTTCCTTCTTGGCTGCTCAACATTTCAGTGCCATTCTTTTTATCCTAGCGCCACGGCTGTTCATCCAGATCCAGCAACTAGTACTCCCTGCATGTACCAGCTTGGCCACATCTTAACATCCTTCGTAAGAATTACTCCCCCTGAAGCCAACAGCAAAATCTCGCACAAATCCTAGTGAGAAACATATAAATCGTTTCTCTATTTGGAGCTAAAAAAACTCACCACTCACTACTTACTGTTTAATCACCGCTAAAATGACTTCAGAATCAAATTCTGACCTGCTCCAAAATCAACTAGAATTCCTCCATCAAAGAATCAAGGAGCTAGAGCTAAAATCAAAGAGTGGACCTCTATCAAATAGACCCCAAGCATAATTTTCTGTCCTGAATTTGATTCACAATGTAACAACAATATTGAGAGTATTTTTTTCTCAAATACGCAAAAGATTTGCGTCTTATTATAATTGTTATCAATAATAAGCAAAGGAGTGGAACAATATGGTTCAGGCAGCTCGTTCAAAGTAGAGAGCATCCCCGTGACACTGATTGAAGATTTGTCGCACTCCACGGACTCCAGGTCCATGCCAGTCTGATTGTCTGATTCTGGTCTGCTTTTTCTTTTGAGTACCACTGTAGTAGACTTCAACGGAATATTTATGCAGCTAGAGAGAACCATAACGAGTTCAGGTCGAGCATCCAACATGACACTCTCATCTCGCCTGGTTGCCGGCGTTCTCCTGGTCCTGGCATTAGCTCTGGTCTCTTCCAGTTCCAGCGCAGAGGAGAGGAGCACCGGGCGCGCTGCCAGTGCCTCGGACCATGATCAGACGTCGGAAGCTACGGTGCCCCTGTTGAGGCCTCTTGGCTTGAGGACACCGGTGGCAGCTCCGCCCCCGCCGAGGTCGGCAACTCCACGGGCGAGTATAAGGCCGTATCATCGGCCGTCACCGCCGCCGCCATGGTCGTAGCTGTAGGCTGTACCCTCTAGGGCCTCTAGGTCTAGAGATACGTGAGAGAAAATGGTTTCTTGGCGTTGGTGTCCCATTTCCTGTAAGCCTGGTGTAGTGTTCTTCAGTTTTCAACCAACTGTGTAACTGTGTAAGCTCTATCTGTCATGGATTCAGTCAGGTATTTGGGCGCTTTCAGCACCAAACACCACCGTTTGCTGATTAATATTTTCCTTCTTGTCTGCTCAACATTTCTGTGCCATTCTTTTCGTTGGATGTCCTGGAATTTCTTGTATGTTTCCAAGATACAAGTAGTACAGCTCATGAACTTGCTCGCCCGAATCACCAGACCATAGGACCAGGAACGCGTTCTATACATCTATTGAATTTCTAGCTGCGCAGAATTCGCGGCTTTGCAGCGCTTCTACTATTATTTGGTCACTATGGCCTTGTTTAGTGGCGGAGCTCATCAATTTTGACGCCTAAGTTACTATTAAAGCGTGTGCACTATCCGCAACGAGTCAAAATTCTACTTGCACCAGATTTGATATTGATACATAACAAAAATAGCTCATAACATAAGTTTTGTGGCAGTAGTTGTATCATAAGACCAGTCTCAATGGAAGTTTCATTTGAGTTTTATTTGCATTAAATAGGTTGCCACATAGGCTTTTTTGATGACATGACAGTGTATTTAAGAAGAGAGAGAGAAGAAATGAGTTTCATCTAGATGAAACTCTCTTGAAACGGTTACCAACTCTCTATAAGTCTTGGAATTAAATGCCTATAAAACTATGAAATGAAACTCTTCATTGAGAGTGGGTGTTTCGTCCAAGTTTCATTTCATTTCATATGATATGACAGTCTTGGAAACAACGCCATGAAACTCTCCATTGAGACTGGCCTAAGTGTGGGAGCAGAAGAAAAAAAAGATTTTAATGTCTTTTTTTATCCTCTTCATTGTGTTTCTCTACAAAAATTGACCTGATCGATTAATCAGTTATGTCATTTTACTTAGATCAGAGAGTTCAACTTTAAAGGAGGAATTTACCAAAGGCTGGCTTTGTAGTTTGTACCAAGAGGCGAGTAGCCTAGGTGACAAGTGACGACCGTGCTCCTAAAGGCTGCGGCCTTGCCCACGCGGTGTGGCACGGTGGCGAGATGGCCGCTCGTGGTTCACTGGCCAGCTGCCCAGCTCCGGTCAGGCGGATCACGACCTGGCACTGATGAGGGGCCGCGGGTCGCGGCCTTTGTTGCAGCACCCATAGTCACAAAGTTTTTGGGTCGATCGGGTCGACGTATGGGATCATGGTACACTACTTGTAGAAATTTTTACACTTTAGATTAAAAATAAAATCAGATCAGGGTCGATAAACTTAGATCAAGGGTCGAAGATGATAAACTCGTTTTATGTGACTATGGCAGCACGACAGGGACGGCGCCCCGACATCGCTAGGTTGCAGCATAGAGCTGGACAAAGATAGAGAAACCGGACGGGACTTATGGGAACATCAGCAGAGAAAAGGGATTTGGGATCGGGAGGGGCATCCTCTTTGTGCCTGGGCCAGTAGGGAGCAGAAAGAATTTGGCCCAACACTTCGAATTGGTCCGAAATTTACATACATTGTAGAAGGTGTTTTGAGCACGGCCCTGTTGGTCCAAGGCATACTGTTTGGCTGATTGATTTTTCAGCTGATGCTGATTTGTTATAAAAAAACCGTTGTTCCATGCTAAGAACCAATTTTAACACTCTTTTATTTATCCCATAGTAGTGGCCTGCGTCAAAATTCACCAGCTCGGCCACCGGTGGTCGGGTATGACGTAACCTCGAAGGGGCTCACGAGTGAACCGTTGTAAGTTGAACTTTGGGATTTGGACTTGCATCATGTTTCTTTTTTTTATGAAACAACTTTCATAATGTTTTGCACTCTCTTTACAGCCCTGCGGCTGCTTGTAATCTACTCCCTCCATCTTAAATTATAAATTATTCTAAAAATTTTGGAGAGTCAAAGCATCTCATGTTTGACCAAAATTATAGAAAAAATTGCAATGTTTTGTGGTATCAAATAGATATACTATGAAAATATAATTAATAAAGAACGTGATATTTAGTTGATATCATAAATGTTATTATTCTGTCATATAAATTTGGTCAAACTTGAGATGTTTTCACTCTCCAAAGTTCTTATAATAACTTATAATTTGAGATGGAGGGAGTACATGGAAATTAGAGACAAACAGCAGTCAAAGACTGCATCCAGAATGGCTGTGAAAGCACAGCCGAGCATGCTCTTTTTTTTTTATAAGAAAACAGAATTGTATTAACAGCACAAGGCTGAAATAACTATTAAAGGGTTAATGGTTACAACGTTGATCGCCCGTAGGACAGGGCAATCATTTCCATGACTAGAATTAGTACAACTGTTTGAATATACTAGTTGATTGGACCGAAGGGCCTGAAGTGCCTGCTTTGCTAGAGAATCATTCATCTGGTTTTGGTTTCTTTTTATCCTGCGTACTTCTAAGTTAGTTGTTGAAAGAAGATTGGCTGCAATCTGGGTGTAAGGCTTGATAAGATTGAATCGTGTTTTGTGGATGTATCCTTAGGCCTTGTTTAGATGCGAAAAATTTTTGGATTTCGCTACTGTAGCACTTTCGTTTGTTTGTGACAAATATTGTCCAATTACAAACTAACTAGGATCAAAAGATTCGTCTCACGATTTACAGGTAAACTGTGCAATTAGTTTTAAATTTCGTCTATATTTAATGTCTCATGTATATGCCGAAAGATTCGATGTGACGGAGAATCTTGAAAACTTTTTGGTTTTCGGGGTGAACTAGGCCACCCCGCTGCTGTTCATTGAACATTGATCATTATGGAGTTTTCAAATTTGGCGCTGCGGATGTATCCAACTCCAACAGTTTGCTAAAAGTACTTGTCATCCTAGGATTTTTTCAAAACCATAAAAAACAGTTTCCAACAAGTTGGCAAAACTACTTAGCAATTTCGTGAGCTTGGCAAAAATCCCCCTTCACTTGGCAAATATGTCAAGTCCTCCATCGTTTGGCATCACGTGTATTCCAATTTACCAACCAGTTTTACCAACTTATTTTACACCTTGTCCACATAGGTCCGGACTGCTTTGCAGCTCTGCTATAGCATGGCTGGCGTCTAGACGAAATTTCCAGGGTACTGCTTGACAATTGGCGGATGAAAATCAATTCATCACAGGAAGACCTCGGAATCACCATTGACCTCGGAATCACACGAAGAACTCATTGATTGCATCCATGCGTGACCTCCAAACAAGTCAACCATTCAAGTTCTCTTGTTTAGTTGATGAAAAATTTTGCAGAATACTACTGTAGTATTTTGTTTGTATTTGATAATTATTATCTAATCATCAACTAATTAGGTTCAAAAGATTTGTCTCACAAATTACATACAAATTGTATAATTAGTTATTTTTTATTTATATTTAATGTTTTATACATGAGTCGCAAGATTCGATACGACGGAACATGTTGACTATTTTGTAAAATAGTTTAGGAAGTAAACACGGCCCAATAGCTTATCGCACCCTGCAGTCAAGCGGAACAAGAGTCTCGGTCGGAGTTAGCACAAGACAAAATGTCAAGCGGAACAAGAGTCTCGGTCGGAGTTAGCACAAGACAAAATGTAAACAAGTGTAGTTTAGAGAAAGGAAGCCATATTGCCATTTCATTTAGGCCTTGTTTAGTTGGCAAAAAATTTAGATTTAGGGTACTGTAGCACTTTCGTTTGTTTGTAGCAAATATTGTCCAATCATAAACGAATTAGACTCAAAAGATTCATCTCACCATTTACAAGCAAACTGTGTAATTAGTTTTTGTTTTCGTCTAAATTTAATACTTCATATATATGTCGCAAGATTCAATTCGACGAAGAATCTTGAAATTTTTTAAACTAAACAAGGCCTTATTCTAGCATCCATGCCATATTGCCACGGACCTGCGCAAGCCGAGCAAAGAGCTCAGTGGTGGACTGGTGGTATCCATTGGCCTGAGATTTGTCACCAACCCAAAGTTTTAGTATAAGTTCAGCTAACCAGATCACTCAAGTCAAGAGCAAACGTTGGCGGCCACCACCATGAGACTGGTCAAGCTCTTTGTTGTCTTCACCATCCTGGCTGCTCTGTTCGCCGTGACATGGCCCATTGCCTATGCTGGGGGGAGGCTGGGCAGGGCGCCCCCAACGCCGAAATCCCCCCTTCCCAGGAAACAGGATCATCACCTTCCACCATGGCTGCAGCGCCCACCGCTGCCGCCGCCGCCACCGCCACGCCATCGGCAGCTTGGTCTTCGTCAGCCACAACCATATCCAGCAGCACCACCGTGTCATCATTCGATCACTGTTGAATGTTGAACCAGAGTTTCACAGTTCACTAGATGGCTGTCGAATGTTGAGCCAGAGTTTCATAGTTTCAGTATTCGGTCGAGCAAGATAGTTTTTGTGTACTGCAATCACATTTTCAGTATTCGTTTTATGCTATCAGGTGTGTTCGTTCCATGCTATCAGGTAGTATCAGCCAGAGTTTAACAATTTTTGGAATTCGAATTTCGATCGAGAAGACAGAGATCAAGCAATATAGTTTTTGTGTATATTTCAATATTCGATCAATCGAGCAAGGCTGCAAGTCAGGTTGTAAAAATATAGTATTCTACAACTCCTAAAAAAATTAAAAAAAAATAAATAAGACTATCTCCAAGAGTTTATAATAATTCACTCCCGAAATCATATTCCAAAAGTATATTCCAATCATTCAATGGCATTTTTGTAAATACGGTCATCTTCTTTCTCGAGAAGCAGCACATACATGGTGCCTTGTCGATCGGCAGGAGGATGGTGAGCGGCAAGCCACGACGCGAGCTTGGGACATGACGGCAGCCGCCGCACCGCCTCGTGCGAGCAGAGGGCCGCTAAGCCCTCTGCCGGCGAGTAGGATCTGCAGTAGCACGACGAGTAGAGGGTTCCGCGGCCCCTGCCCCGTCTGCTGTGGCTGTAGCTCATTATTCGTATCGCCTTCTCTGTGTTCGATTCTTGGTGTCGCTTCGCAGCAGAGGGCCACTGCTGCGATTCCCATCACCACGACAGCAAGCCTAGCACCTCCCACCAGCCGTTTTGCTCGTCATCGACACCCGCATGTTCGTCACCTATGAACCCGAGCGGCGTGTAATTGCCTCAGTGAGAAAGGCGAGCTCTCCTTTCAGTTGATCTTAAGATAAGCCACTGTAATTTGATTTGATGGCGTCATTTAGATCTTTTTATTGTTCCAATAAACAGTGTTCACTATTTAATCCAGTAACATAATTCAGAGTCACTCTTTTATCCAGTAACATAAATCGTGTGGTCTTCAGAACGTATACTGCTTTCGCAGTTTCAGTACTTGGCTCAGCAAGAATGTTACGCCGATCTGTTATTTTCTTTTATCGTTCAAATTCTTTACTGCAGCTAACATGTTAAACTTTGTCTCGTGAGAAAGAGGAAACCATTTAAATTTGAATAGCAAAAAGGGTCTTGATTTTACAGCACAAGAAATAATCAGAGATAAAGAAGCGTATGTTCTTAAGACTTACTAGACCAGCCTCAACGAGGGGAGGGGAGACCTCCCCCCTCAGCCGATCTGAAGATCAGAAGATTTCTTCTCCGAGCAACGCAACACCTCCATTGCCATTGAAATCGGACAAAGGGGCTGCCTGAATCGTTGCTCGTTCATCTTCTCTCCTGCTTCGAGATGACATCGATCCGATGCAAAAACGGAGCTCGAACGCAGCAAAAACAACGAGACAGAGAGGAGAGAATCTGCAGCGGGCGGAATCGAAAGCATCGAACAATAGGAAAAATACCCATACAAATGATCTCATCAAAGACATGAACCCCCGTAGCCATCCTATCCTACAAAACCGATCTGCATAGACGCGACGCCGCTGGGTGGCCGGGCGGCGCTGAAGAGGTTCGCGGAGACCTCTCGCCCGGATTGCCTTTATAGGTGTGAGGAGAGGGGGAACCCTAACCACGGAGGGGTTCGGCCGCCTGGGCTGGGTCACGGGAAATGATAGGGGTGCCCCTTGCATGGATCAGAGCCCATTTTGAGCATCAGGCCGCTGGGTTATGTCTTGGCCGGCCTAGTAAGAGGATAATTTTCGGACTAAAATAAAGCCCATCTCCTAAGGGCCTGTTTAGAACGGGAGGAAGTTTCTCGATTAAATTGCAGCCCATCATCATCTTATAACAAATAATAAAAGGAAAAAGTCTATTTTTTCTCCCTCAACTTTCACAAAAGTCCGCTTTTGCTCTCTCAACTATAAAACTGGACAAATCGTCTTCCTCAACTTTTTACATCATGCATTTTATCTCCCTAAAGCGGTTTTGCTAAAGTGAATAGTGGTTTTGCTACAGTGGCAGTGGTTTTGTCTTTTTCTTTTTTAATTATTTTGACTAAATTTTTGAAAAAAAATCATATTAAATCATAAAATAGAAAGTCTAATTTTGTTGGACTCCACATAAGTAAATCTACACATTGAATATATAATATGGTATGCTTTAATATAAAGTTTTTGCTATAAAGGTTTTGTCTTTTTCTTTTTTTATTTATTTCGTCTAATATTTGAAAAATCATAGTAAATTAAAAATCATAAAATATAAAGTATAATTTTGTTAGACTCTACATGAGAATATCTACACAGTAAATATATAATACAGTATGCTTTCGGATAATTTTTTGTTGTAGCTTTAGATGTATGCTTTTCTATAATTAATTGAAATAATTCGTAGCTGCAACTTATATAATTATTTTGTTGGACTAAACATACATATATTATATGTTCATTGTGTATATATACTCATGTTAAGAAAATTATATTTTCTATTTTATTATTTCTCTATGATTTACTATGATATTTCAAAGATTCAGCCAAATAAACAAAAAAAGGAAAAGGACAAAACCTTTTATAGAAAAAACTTTGTACTAAAGCATACCATATTATATGTTTACTATGTAGATTTGCTTATGTGAAGTCAAAAAAATAGGATTTTCTATTTTTTGACTTTTTTGGTGATTTACTGTGATTTTTCAAAGATTCGGCCAAAATAATTAAAAAAGAAAAAACAAAACCACCGTCACTGTAGCAAAATCGTCTTCAAAACTGCTCCTGGGAAGTAAAATGCACGGTTTGAAAAGTTGAGCGAGATGGTTTGTCTGATTTTTTTAGTTGAGGAAGGAAAAGCAAACTTTTGTGAAAGTTGGAGGAGAAAAAATAAACTTTTTTTATAATATAAAAAAGTGTATGGACTCCCCAGGCCCCAGCTAATAAGCTACCAACAGTTATTTTAATGGCGGAAATGCTTAGAGCGCACGATTTTATGCTAAGACCATCCGACTCGTGCCCGCGTGTGCACCTGCCGTATTCTTTTCCACCTCTGGTTTGGTGGCTAAGGTTCCGACAGCTCGTGTTACCCCAACCGGTTCCGACAGCCCGTGCTACCTTCTTCTTCCCTAACTCCAGTGTACTTAGAGCAAGGTTAATAATAAAGTCAAGTATTTGACTATAAGTCAATTGATTAGAGCTAAATTATACATCAAGTTATCTCATACTTGTCTCTAAGACACTTTATTTTTCATATTCCTCCTCACAACACTTACTATTTGAGCCCAACACTACCTATGTATCCGTGTCCAACTTGGTGCTTGTATGAGAGCCAAGCTATCATCTCTCTACTGTCTTCTCTCCTCCACATCAGCATTAGTTTGACTATAAACTCATTATTGTACATGCTCTTTGAAAAAAAGTTGAGAGAGTGCAAGATCAATCAGGGGACTGTAGTTAGTGGCGGATCAAGAAACAATATTTTGAAGGGGCTGGGCCAAAGAGAGCTAGACCAACTTCACTTAATTATATCTCATACACATCTAAGATATGGTAGTTTTAAACCTTTTACATGATAACTATGATAAACAATCAAAAATGCATTATAAAATGCATGAGAAGAAGTAAAAGATACAATTTTTAGAACTAACCAACCAAAGATCGATAGATGATGATGCATTCATGCTGTCGTATTCTTCATGAATCTTTAGACGCAATCTATACAAGAAAAAAATAGTGATAAATTTCAAGTATTTAACTTCAAATTTTTGAAGGTAGAAGAGAAGATATATCATTCATACCACTAAATTGTTCCGAGGCACTAACATACACCGAGTTTTTATGTCTTCAAATCATTTTATGATTTTCTCGTTCTTGATGCTTCTAAATATTTCTTTCTCGGTGTAGCATATCATTAAGTCATTGAGCCATTCATCACCCATTTTGTTACGCAAATCTATCTTTACAATAGACATAGCAGAAAATATCCTCTCAACCGAAGTCGTTTCCACCGGAAGAATTAATGTTAATTCAATGAGCCGATACACCAATCCATAAGATATGTTCATTTTAGTCTTAACTATAATTTCAGCAACCATGCCAAGCTCTGTACATCCAAGAAAGTCTTCAGTTCTTCTAGCACGATTGACAAATCCTCTCAATTGACCAGAAAAAAGAAGAAGGTCACCGACATCAAAATCCGCGGCATAAATTTCAGCAAGTCTCACAAGCTTATCCACATCAAAATTAGAGAAGGAGTTCCTTAGGGTTAAGACAAGCCATGCACACTAATAATTCTGAACTAACTTCACCAAATCGATGGTTCATCTTAGACAAAATGGCATCTATGCCAGCAAGGAAAACCTCAACATGGTAGAAGTGCATGTTTGTTACCTTTTGCTTTCTACGTCTAGATGTCCCTTTAGCATTTATTTCCTTGTCCATATCTGGCACTTCAATCTCATTCTTATCACATAATGTTTTCACTCTTTTGAGTAAGGGGTCCCATCCATTGTCCCTCATATCCTGCAACTGCTCTTTCACATCTATGATCAATTGCATTGCCTCAACATGTCTTGATCATTTCTTTGCAAAGCACGTGACAGACTGTCTGTGATGCTCAATTCTATCATAAAATGCATTATGAATACAAAACCAAACCTCTCCATTTTACCAATTAAACCAAATGCTCCACCATTATTTCCTGGTTTAACAGAGTCTTTCTTTACTATCTCAAGAATGTCTATGACAGTTTTCCACATCACCAAAATATGAAGTAAAGTTTTAAGATGTGAACCCTATCTAGTATCTTCAGGCCTTGCTAGGCTACATTCCTGGTTCAAACCTTTTCCAGTGATAATCTCCCCACTCTCCAACTTTTTTAACAACACATAGATGCACCGACAGTGTTGACTATTAGAGAAACATAGTTAAAAAAAATATACAATGGCTGGAGTAGAAGTTGCAACCGTAACAACCACTAATTGCAATTGATAGGCAAAACAATGCACATAGAATGCATAAGGATTTTCATTTGGTTGGCCGGCTCCGTCTGGCCGCCGCTGCTGCCAATGGCCGGGCTGCCGGCCAAACGCGTTGCACCTTGCCTGGCCGCCTGCCCAGCCTGTGCCTGCGATGCGCGGTTGCACGGCTGCTGCCTCCGTTCGAGCGAGGACTCCGACGTGCCGCTGGCCCTGACCACGCTGCCGCAGCGCTAAACCTAGCTGGTGCCACCGCCGCTCGCCCGCTTTGCTCGTGCTCGACTCGATGATTTTTCGTCTCCCCTGCTCAGCTGCTCCCGTGACCGATTGGCTGAAAGGCAAGAAAAAAAGGTCAGTCTTCTTAATGGGCTGCGAAGAGGCTTACTCCACGTATTAGGCCACTGAAAATACATACAAAAATGGCCCAAAAAGAGACCAGCACCACGTCTCATCTTCAACCTCCATCAGGAGCGACGAAAAGTGCTACAGCCCCTCCTTCCCTGTAGTTAATTGCTCAATTTTTAGGGGGGGCGCTAAGGAGGGGCTTCAATGGCGCGGCCAGGGTAGGGAGGGCTCGAGCCCCCTAGCCCCAGTGGCAGATCCGCCCGGTTTAGAAGTCCTAAGGACACTCCCAATGCAAGACTCTATCACAGAGTTCAAGACAATTAATTACTCCCTCCGTTCCGATAAAAGTGTCGTTCTAGCGTTTGGAGTTTGTCCCGAATAAAGTGTCGTTTTAGGTTCCACAAGCTACCCTGACACCTCCCACAAAGTACTCTGCTCCCTTTGTCGGCTCGCCTCCATCTCACTTTATAGCGTGTTGGGAGCCTGGCAGCCTCATCTTTCTCCTCCGCCATTAGGAGCCTAGCATCCTCCCTCATCTTTCTCCTCTGTTGACCCAATTCCCATCTCCACCACTAGCGCCCTCCAACTCTTCTTCTTCCAAGGCGCCGGGCTGAAGATGCCGCTGCGCTCGGAGAGGCCGTCACGCGGGTACGGAGGAGTGCTCCCCTGAGCATCCAGATGTGGGGGTCAACGAGGATGGGTGTGGCCCAGGCACCGACGAAGAGGGCGGCCGGGTGGGCGTGTACCGCGCACCAACGAGGAGGCCGCGCGGCACGAGCACTGCCCATCTGCTGAGGAGGAGGATGGTGAGACGAGCGTGGCCCGCACGCCGACGTGAGGCCGACGCTCTCTCTTGTCTTCTCTCTGGCGTGGATCTTCCTCCTCCTTGTCCTCTACTGACACCATCCTCCTCTTCTCCGACGCTCCCTCCTCCATGCCTTTAGTGCGCCGTAGCCGAGGTCAACAGGTGGGCTTCGTCTTGTTTGCGGACGAGATCTAGATCTAGAATAGGGAGGAACTCCAGATTGATGTGCAGGACCGAGCAGTAATAATTAGAAGATAGGGGCACCAACGTCATTTTTCTATATCCTTGATATATGTGCCTATCCCTCAAATGACATTTTTTCTGGGACAGAGGGAGTACATATTATTTATGGTATTTTGCTGATGTGGTAACATATTTATTGAAGAAAGAGGTAGAAAAAAAATAAGACTTCAAGTCTTATTTAGACTCCAAGTCCACATCGTTCGAGGTAATAAATAACTTTAGACTCTATGATATAGTCTGCATTGTGAGTGCCCTAACGGTGATGGAGATGGTCGAGCCAAGTCGCTACAGGGGCATCATGACCGGAGCTTACTCAGGGCCGTGTCGTCAAAATTTGAGTTCGTGTGTCCAAACTTTAAAGGAGGCGCTACTGGCTTTGATAAATAAAATGATATATTCATATATAGAAACGTGATAATAAAAAAATTATACCTATTTATTTTGTGATTATATAACTTTTATTTGAACACAATATCATTCAAAATTGAAATAAAAAAACGCATTCACTTGTGAGTAGTAATTGTGTTTTTTATCGCGTCTGGCTGTAAGCATCATCGAGCGTTTTGCACAATTGTGGCAGAACCTCCTGAATTAAGTGGCCCACATGCGTACATCATTGTCCCAAAGACTTCTGATCGACATGCATGAGTTCCAAATGACTCAAGAAGTCTGTCGGGTGTTCTCGGGGAAACCCGAATCATCCACGTTACATTCTTTTCAGGAAATTCCCTCATTAAGCATTACAGTATTACAACATTTCATAGATAAGAGGAATCAGAGTAAAGGCGGAAAGATTACATAACATAGATTGAAACTTAAGTTCAACGGTTACAAACCATAAGTATAGAGTACATAAAAGGTTCGAAACTTATTATTACATAAACCAAAAGTCACACAACTTGTTTTACTTGCCCAAGGTCACACATCAGATTCATCATCATCACTCTCCTCCACAAGAGTAAAGTAACAACGACCATCAAAAGGATTATCAAAGGGTTCACCTGCAACAG
>Ga0182004_10002978_pt1 | contig 13342 bp, 19 predicted proteins | sample Sormic07211540_1_FD_120479 | JGI IMG/M metagenome (GOLD analysis project Ga0182004, IMG submission 120479) | Endophyte microbial communities from Sorghum bicolor roots, Mead, Nebraska, USA - 072115-40_1 MetaG | ecosystem: Host-associated > Plants > Roots > Unclassified | place: USA: Nebraska...
GTCCTTTTTCATATTTAGTTGACGGTTAAAATTAGGAGTTATCTACCGTCAACAAACTCCCCCACACTTATCTTTTACTCGTCCTCGAGGAAAAAGGATAGATCATTTTAATCATAATCTCAAACCAAGACATCACCAAATTTATTCCAAGTTATACCTGTAGTATTGGATTCAAAGTGTCTACCATAAAACTTTGGGAAGTTGAGGATGGAACAGTACAAAATAGAGTTCTCTTTTCCTTTAGCTTGTCAAATGGAGTTTTATTATATTTTTGCAAAGTAAAACTTAGCTTACCCTTCTCCATTATGTAGCACACTCGAATCACTCATTATAGGTAGTATTTGTGGAACTCACCAAAGCATGCATATGGATCATATGTATCCTACTCTATATAGGCTTATATGAAGTTAAAGGTAATTCAAGGAAATAACATACTTACCTTGCATATTTTGCTAAGTCAAAACTCAGATCCATGGAGGGGAATAGCATACTCTTAGATCAAGAAGTGCATGTGTGTGGAATATATAGTGGCTAATCCTAATTCTACATTGCTCTTTTGAAAATGTCTTTCTTTGTCTTTAGCACTGATGGTCTTTGTACAGGATGGTATGGGCTATCTTTTATTTTCTTTCTTTTTTCTAGGACACTTGTCCCTTTTCTTTTTTCAATACTTTTATTTTGCATAGCCCCATACCTCCTTCTGTAACCAGAAAATATCGAGAAAGACTTTTTAAAGAACTTAGAGCAATTATTCCTACTAAGACTCTTTTTTGTGTTTCCTCCCAATGTAGGAGTGAAACATTTTTAGTGGATGGAAAGGCATGTTTGTGCGCATCCCCAGTGTAGAAATGATAGATATATGTGTGTGTACATGATCTTGATCTAAGGAGCATGATAATCCTCTCGACATAGGTCAATAAGGTTTGACAAAACTCAATACAAAACAAGTAGCTTATGAGCTAGCTTATAACTATCATGCATGGCTCTAGTAGGATATTAATTGTTGCTACAGAGGAGAAATATAGCTAATAATTTTAAGATTTTTGAAAAGTAAAATTCTCCAAATGACTAGACATTAGATATCAAGTTCTCATATTCATACTATCTCTCTTTCCACAACAACTTAAGTAATACGGGGTCCCTATATTAAAGTTCCCAACAACAACAAGAATTTTGTCATGGTGTAAGTCTATCTTGTGGTCATGAATAAAACATCTTTTAAATATTTATTCATAGGGTGATTTAACTAATGATATTTTATTCTGAATTGAAACAGCAACAATAATAACAATTTATAACATAGGGAAATCATACCTGACCGTGGTTCGAAGCGGAGACCAGGGGGCTCCACCCCTTGGGCAGGCGCCCAAGGATGAGTGCCGCCCTTGGCTAGTGGCCCTTCGGGGCTAGCTTCATCGAGCGTGGTCTTCATGTCATGTCTTCTCCAATATTGTTATCGTTTTGCGAGAATTCGTTCGTTTCGATTGTCGGGTCCCTCCTCCACACTGGCTTCCTATTATCCTTCATTCACAACATTGTGGAGACAAAATAGAGATAAGACATATAATAATCATTTAATTCATCTTCATGTAGGGCTTATTATTACAATAACAAACTTTAAAAATCAAACACACTTTTAATAAAACTAACACTCACCCTATTGGATGCTAAGACAAATCGACCCTACTTCTTAGGGTGCTCTAGGGCTTTCACCCTCTCCTTTAGAGTGGTGGAATCATGCTCTAGCTTCAACACTCTCATATCGCTGTAAGTGACGTATCTACTTTGGACATGCTGACAAGCTTCTAGAGAGGTCATCTTGCGGCGTTTCCGCGTTTCTGCGGAGTGTGCCATCATCTTGCGGCGTTTCTACGGAGTCTCAGCTGTGGCCATGGTGGTCTTCGGAGCTTCTTTTGGGGGAATGAATTTGACTTTAGTCTGATGAGTGCGAACCCCTTCAAAGTAGGTATGATCGCCAATGGTGTATTTGGCATAAACGACCTCCCCCTTTCTGTTGGTCTTCACTCCTAACAACTTCTCATTATGCTTCAGTGGCAGGATATTAGTTCCTGCCGGTAAGGCAATGATGGGACCCTTCGATGGACCTCCTTCCAAGAGGAGAGGCTTGGTGCGAATGGGCTAAGCAAAATAAGAGCGTCCATAGCAGCGTGGTTGTGGTGGAATGGTGGCTAGCGGGACAGGCTCATCTATGGGAATGATAGCTTTATACTCAGGCTCTTCTCTTGGGATGGTGTTGAGATCAATCCCAAAGGGGATCATTCTCCTCTCTAAATTTTTCCTTAGCCATTGCTGAGTAGAGAGGTGTTGCTAGCTTCTAAGCTAGAGGAGAGAAGAGCTATGATGGGATGCGATTAGACCATAGGCATGGGTTGCTTATATAGGTGTCTAGAAAAGTATTTTTAGGTGGTGGCTCGTGGAGTCTTCTGGATTGTTCCTAAGTTGACGTTCCGGTCTTCTCTCTATGTAAACCTAACATGTGGACCTTGTTTTGTTATTATTCTGGTAACCCCCTACAGAAATAGACAATCACCAAAATTCGTGGAATTCTGTTAGTGATAACCCTATATCTACTGAGTGCTTGCAAATAGGTCCTTTTTCATGTTTAGTTGACGGTTAAAATTAGGAATTATCTATTGTCAACACTGGTCTAGCTAGCTTTTTTGTAACTATGCGTTTGTGAATTGTACTCTCAATCATATAAGAATGAACACCAAATTTTCCTGGAGACTGAATCACTGGATTATAATACTAGAAGAGTATGTACCTCCAACACTATAGCATCTGTCGGTGGAATGCTCTCAAACATGTCGCCGGTGACAAATTGCACGTCCGCCTAGGTTGGAGCCTTGGCAACAACATGGGCAAGATTGAGCATGCTACACTTAACGTGTGGGAACACCTTTGAGATGGCCTGGGCTGCTGCACTAATGCCCCTGACAACGTCGACGAGTGAGCTAATCCCCTCGAAGACATGTGCGCCCTGCTTGATGGCAAGGTCCATGATGAACTGGATGTTAGAAGCCAACCCATCATTGACTAGTGTATCTAAGGTCATGTCATGTTTGGTCATCTCCTAGATGGCTTGGCCGTGCATGTGCTTGAAGATGCACGGGTCTGGGAGCTCATGCTGGAACCATGTGCCGAGCTCAAAGAAGGGGGATACAATGGTTGGATCGAGCATCAGGGATAACAATGGAGTCTAGGCCTACTGCGACTGTGAGCCAATATGGAGGGGAGTGAGAGTGTAGATAGGGTCAGTGACTAGTGTTGTCACTGCCACCAGCCAGTGGTGCGGCTACTAGGTGTTGAAGACATTGGTGGTTGTTAGCGCATGCATCAGGTGACGAGTGGAGATGGACCTAGTATCTGGGGTAGGGTGGCGACACTACTTTGGGTGGGAGGTGGATGGCATCAACAATGTGGAGGTCTACGACGGACGCCATATGGACTTTATGAACGCGAAGGTGTTGTGCCAAAGCTCTAGCTGTGCATCAAGCAAGCACTGCTTCATGCTGTAATTGGCGGTGAGCTCCATCATACACTGATGATACTAATACTTTCTATACATGGCCAAACGGAACACCTAGACATGGCAGGGCACTAACGCAGCCAAACACGACACGATGGTGCTGGCATGCCGTGCAGCATAGTGCCACTGTGCGGACATTCCAGCCTAGACACGACACTATAGGCTATTAGCCATGCCATGCTGCTTAGCCCATGTGTGCCCATGTTGCCCTTGGCCCACCATGGTGAGGCCATTGCACCGTCGTTCTCTCATCGATGCCATTGCACCACCGCTTCCTTGCCAAGGCTATCGCGCCACATGTCAAGGCCTCTAGCTTATTGTTAAAACTAGATCATCAATCACAAGCAAGAACACACGATGGCTAATCCTAGGATCAAATCACGCAACAACACATATGAACATGATGAGATACGCTAGGCAACCGCTAGGGTGACGATGCCCCTTTTCACCTTCAATAATATATTGTGCAAACACAATTACAAATGTCTCAAGGCGCTAACCCACACCTTAAACTCCACACTACTTATACCAACATCTTAAAACACACACTTACAATACCAAAAGAAACATAGCAACTCGATACATACTGACAGAAATAAACTGCTGACAGACAGACATAGTCGTGGGCGCGGTCACCCCGTGCCACACCCCTCACCAACTGTTCCTACCGAAGTCTTTATTTGAATTATACTGCAGCTCCTGCCTAACCAGCTACACCATAGTGTGTCCACCATTAGTGAACACATCATGCTTGCAACAACATTCTACCCCTCAAGCTTGATGTTCACTAATCTCTCAAACTCCCAAGAGGTGTCTCATGTCTACAAGTTTGATAGCAGAAAGTGCTTTCGTCAGAGCATCTGCTCTCTGCTCATTTGTACAAACCCTCTTCACCAGAATCTATCCAAACTCAATGCACTCTCTAATGAAGTGAAACTTAATATCAATGTGCTTACTGCGTCCATGAAATATAGGATTCTTCATTAGGGTGATTGCTGAATTGTTGTCCACAAACAAGGTGACTATCATTGGCTTTCTACCTGTCAGTTCACTCAACAATGTCGTCAACCACAATGGCTATTTGCTGCCTCTATTGCTGCCATAAACTCAGCTTCACATGAAGATAAAGCCATCCCTCCTGTGCTCCTTCTCCCAACCAAATCTCCACCAATATCACTATCAGAGTAACCCACTAACAGTTCAATAGCCTTTGCCTGAGTGTACACTATCCCAAAGTCCAAGGTGCCCTTGATGTACCTCATGATCTGCTTCATTGCAGTTTTGTGCTTTGTTGTTGGCCTCTCCATAAACCTACTTGCCATGACCACAACAAATGAGAGACCAGGTCATGTGTGCAACAAGTACCTGAGGCAACCAATTATTCTCCTATACTCAATTGCATCCACTCTCTCTCCTTGCTTATCTGCATCTAGTTTAGCACTAGTGTCCATAGGGAACCTTGTAGGATTGCAATCTGCCATCCCAAACTGAGTCAGTATCTTCTTGGCATATGCTATTTGTCTGATTATGATGTAGTCTGCTTCCTGTTAAACTTCAACACTTAGATAGTATGACAATTTCCCAAGGTCACTCATCTCAAACTATGAAGTCATCTGCAGTTTGAATCTTGCAATTTCTGTTGTATCATTCCCTGTCACAATCAAATCATCTACATAAACCCCGAGAATCACTTCTGTCTTCCCAAGCCCTCCCTTGTACACAGCTGCTTCACTAGCACATTTGCTGAACCCAAGCATTTTTAGAGTTTTGTCAAGCTTCATATTCCAGGCTCTTGGTGCCTATTTCAAACCCATACAAAGCCTTGCTTAACTTGAGAACCATCCTTTCCTTGCCCTTTTCTACATAGCCTTCATGCTGTGCCACATATACTTCTTCCTCCAATTCTTCACTGAGAAAGACAGTCTTGACATCTAGATGATTGACTTCCCATCATCTATTTGCAGCCAGTGCAAGAATTAACCTAATGGTGTATGTTGGCATTTCTTAATGCAATCACCAAAGATAGACAAAAAGCCTAATCCCCAGCAACAGCGTCAAAAATGCTTAATGACATTCGTTAGTGCAAAAAGAAATATAAAAGATTCCGTAAGCGCACAAAACATCATCGTAGCATTTTACCAGGAGTATTCTAGGTATCCTTATTTACATTTTACCACAGGGAAGCTAGGGTTAAGAATCTAATAATTCACTATCCTACATCTACTAACTTAGAGTATCAACTAAACTAAAGCAGGGGTAAATGATATACTATAAGATAATTCAATTAAGTGCATATAAGAGAATTCAGTGATATGTATAGACAGTCAAAGCGGGAGATAACAGAAAGATCAAGGTTCCTTTGTACTTCTCTATTACTTAGGTTCTAAGATAACAGAAGATGAAAAGAAATAGCAGTCATACAATGGCACATTGGAGCAATAGGTCCTTTCCGACTCTCGAAGAAGACTGGGAAGAAAGTAGTCGGGGAAGGCTACCAAAAGCTCTATGAAGCACCAACCTGAACGTGGTGGATTACAAAGGCCTGACAGGGCTGTCACCCCTGGGGCTACCACAACTATCGGTGGGATTGGGCGCAAACTCAGGTAAACTAAAACCTAGACACCACGTCTACACTAGCGTTTACTACTCTAATTACCTTGCATAACTAGAGCACTCAATACGAGCGGAGATCCCATGCCAAGATATAACAACTACACTAGTCATAAATAGGCATAAAGTAGATATAGAAGATAATATGTTAAAGCATAAGTCTTACAAAGAAGAGATATGAAGACATAACAAAACTCTGAAGACTCCTCTAGAACCGGAGCGTAGCTCCGCTCTCTGTAACTCCCGACTAGAACTAATCTACTACATTGGAATGTCTAGCCCTAATTCTCTAGAGAAGAGAGGTCATCCATTCGAGGGACGCCTCTACAACTCATAATGATTCTCCTCCTAGGGGGGGGTCAGGCTTGTATTTATAGGGGGCATCTGACCCCTCTACCTTGAACTAGCGATGTGGTACTAATCTTTCCACCCCCTAGGAGAAACCATAGCCCTTGGATCAAATCAACTTAAACATGCACTTAAGATTAATCCTCAAAGTCGATGGAGGCAAGATCCGCGAGTTTGGCTGTGATTGGCCACAGGGCCGGGCGGCCGCCCAAGCCAGGTGGGGCGGGCGCCCCTGTGTGGCTACCAAATTAGCCCCACTTTGCATGGTTACCTCCTCGAGTCTTCTAGATTGTTCTGGAGTTGACGTTTGGGTCTTCTCTCTATGTAAATCTGACATGTGGACCTCCTTTTGTTATTATTCTGATAACCCCTTGTAGAAATAGACATTCACCAAAACTTATGAAATCTGTTAGTGATAACCCCTATAGCTAGATAATATTTTTACTTTAGTCCTTTCTCATGCTATGTTGACGGTTAAAAAGAGTACTTATCTACCGTCAACAGTGTCCAATCTTGCCACTGGTGCAAAAACCTCATCAAAATCAACACCATGTTTGTGCACATAACCCTTAGCTACCAATGTGACCTTATACTGCACAATTTCTCCCTTAGCATTACTCTTGAGCTTATGAACCCATTTAAGCCCAATAGCTGTTTGACGAAGTGGAAATGTGGCTAGCTCTCAAGTTCCATTTTTGCAGATTGACCACATTTCATTATCCATGGCATGCACCCAATCTGAATTGTCAACTGCATCCCTGAAACATGAAGGTTCATCCATAACTGCAAGCAATGCAACTACACTCTCTTGATTGCCTTCCCCATCTGATTTAGATTCTAGCTCAACATTTGGTGCATATTCATAGACATCACTCAAGCTCTTAAACCTTTGAGATCCATCAGAGATTCATTACCATCATCTATCTCTATCTCCCCAATTCTAAGCCCGATCCTTGCACTGAACTCAGAGCTAAGTTCTATGCTGTCTATGATCCTGTTGTTAGATTTTTAGATAGAGTTTGATAGACTATCTATCATTGCATCAGAGCCTTGTCCAACACTACTAGCTCCCCCTGAATCTTCATTCTAATCAAAACCATGACCAACCATATCATTGTCGTTATCAACACCTACTACAGTGACACGAGAAACAAACTGACCATATGCATCCTCCCTGACTTCAGAGAACACTTCTGTTTTAGCAGCATCCAAGCTCCACTTCACTGCTTCTTCAAACACCACATCCCTGCTAACAACAATTTTGTTGCTGCTTGGATTTAGCATTCTGTGAGCTCTGGTGCCATCCTCAACCCCTAGGTACACCATTGACACACTCCTGTCATCCAACTTTCTCAGGTGTGACACAATTGGTCTGACATGACCTGTACAACCAAAAAACACTCAGGTGTCCTAGTTGAGGTCTTCTTCCATTCCTTGCCTCATAGGGAGTCCTATCACCCATAGGTCTAGTAGTCAATCTGTTCTGCAAGTATACACTATGTCTCATAGCCTCACCCTAATACCTTGCTGGTATGCTCATGCTTTTCACTAAAGCTCTTGTGATCTCCATTACTATCATGTTCTTCCTCTCCACAATTCCATTTTGTTGTGGAGTATAAGGAGGAGTAAATTGCCTTATAATTCTAGCTTGTTCACACTCTATTCTGAAAGCAATGGTAAAAAAACTCCCCACTCCTATTTGACCTGATAGTTTTAATTTTGTTTCTAGTACAATTCGTAGCTTCTACTTTGTACTTAACAAATGCTTCAATAGCTTGGTCCTTTGACTTCAGTATGTACACATTGCTCCAACTAGTACAATCATCTACATGTAACATGAAGTATTTGTTCCCACCCACAATGGATGGAGTTATGGGACCACACAAGTCAATGTGAACTAATTCCAATGCTTCATCTGCCCTCTAGCAAGTTGTCTAGTCTATTTTGCTACCAAACAGGACTAAAATACCTATTCAGGATGTTCTAACAAAGGTACCACCTTGACATTACTTTTTCTGCTAACTTCTTGATTGACTAAAAATTAATGTGACCCAATCTGCCATGTGAGAACCATGCATCATCATTCAAGCAAGTCAACAAACAATTGGTATAGTTGGTTTTAGCTCAATCTTGTATAGTTTGTTTGGTGTTCTCTAAACACACATGATGACTCTATGTGGAGCCTTTTTAGACACAGTAATCACATCATCATCTAAAACTATTCTATATCCAATTTTAGTGAACTGGCCAAAACTAGTCAGATTAGCTCTAAGTTTTGGAATGTAGTACGCATCATTAAGTACCCATTGTTCACCATTCTTTCCCTAAAACACTATTGAGCCCAAACCTTGAATATCAACACTTGAACCATCCCCAAATTTTACCTTACTAGTGACTAAAGAATCAATCTCCTTGAACTTCTCTCTGTCACCTAATATATGGTTGCTGGCACCATTATCTAGGTACCAAACTTCTCCTATGGGCCCACCATCAAAAGTGAAATGTAGCTCTAACTACAACTTGCCTCTATTTAGACATATCTTCTTTTGAACTTTCTAGACTGTACACTATTGAGGATCTGACCCCTCCAACTCTGCATACAACACAGTAGGCTCTTGGCTCCATCTTAGCTCTAGCATGGTGTGCCTCCTTATCCTTCTTGCTCGAGCATTTGTTGGCATAGTGACCTCACTGATGGCACTTGAAACACTCGATGTGGCTTTTATCTCTCTTGCCACCATTAGTGTTCTCCTTGCCTCGATCAGCATGGCCACCATGCCCTCCTTGACCACCTCCTCGACCGCGACCTCTTCCCCAACCACCGCAATCTTGCAATAGCCCTTGCTAGACCCCTCACCTCCAGCCTTTCTCTGCCTAGCTTCCTACTCGGCTTGAGTCAATAACACCTACATGGTGTCTGACCTTGTTGCACTTGCTAACCACATGGTGTGCTCCTTGAACGCCTTTAATCGCCCCACTGCTTCATCGAAGGCAATTTTCTTCAGATTGAAGAATTACTCGATCCTAACCACTACATTGATGGACTACTCTAGCATGGTGTCAAGAATCTTCTTCACCAATGCCACATCATCAAGAGACCCGCCGAGATTAGCTTAGCAGACTGACATAATCATCAGTTTGCCTGCATAGCTATCGATCGACTCACCCTCCTTCATCCTCAATGCATCAAACTCACTCTTCAGTGTCTATAGGCGTGCCTTCTTCACCCACTCCTTGTGGATGAATCGCACCTTCAATGACTCCCAGACCTCCTTCCCAGTCTTCTTCGTTGCAACTTGCATTAGCAAGTCATCCGGCAGACACTGCAACAAGAGAGCCTTGGTGTTCCTATCCTTCGACTTCACCACCACAACTACTGTCACATCCTAACTAGACGACTCCCCTGATGGCTCCACCCCTCCCAGACACCCTAGTGCTCCATGATGGCTTGGACGTGGATGCTCTAGCTTGTGTAATTGGTGGAGATGAGCTGCGGATATGGGATCTGTCCGGTGTCACCGCCACCACTGCCGCTAGCGCCCTTATCGCTCTTGGATGTTGCTGGTGGTTACTCACACAATTGCAAAGATTGATCGGCTCTGATACCACATGTTGAAACAGATCAACAGTCACAAGCAAGAACACATGATGGCTAATCCTAGGATCAAATTGTGCAAGAACACAGATGAACACGATGAGATACGCTCGACAACTGCCAGGGTGATGGAGCCCCTTCTCACCTTCAATAACATAGGGTGCAAACACAATTACAAATGTCTCAAGGCACTAACCCACACCTTAAACTCCACACTACTTATACCAGTAGCTTAAACACATGCTTACAACACTAAAAGCAACATAGCAACTCGATATAGCTGCTAACAGACAGACACAGTCATGAGCGTGGTCACCCTATTCCACAACCCTTAGCAATTGTTCCCACCAAAGTCTTTATTTGAATTCTACTACAGCTACCGGATAACCGGCTACACCACAGCGTGTCCACCATCCGTGAACACATCACGCTTGCAACAACACTCATCAACACAAAGGCCGTTGTGGTGCTACACCGCCATAACGAGGTCATCGTGCCACTCCCCACACCAATGTCCTCGCGATGCCGCGGGACACTAGGATGGAAGGAGGAGCCGCCGTGGCGAGTAGTGGAGGAGGATCTAGGTGTAGGTCAGAGGCTAGGAGGAGGAGGATCCATTAGATATGGGGAGGAATAGAGCCGGGGGAAGATGGCCACAATCAAATTTAGAGTGGAGCCACGGTAGGAGACTCAGAGTCACATGGAGGCCATGGCCTGTGGAATGAAATTAGGGATTAGGGTCTGGAGGTTCTTATATATTCTGATCTAATAGCTTAGAATATCTGGAGTCATCCAATGGCTAGAAACAATTGGGCTAGATCATGCCAACCTATTAAACATGCCTTGCTGGCACGACACAACACGGTTAAGAGGCTAGCACTATGGGACAAAATAGCAGCCTAGGCACGACACTATGACCATGCCGTGCCAGGCGTGGGCATGATGCTAGCTGGGCTGGGCTGTGCTTTTCCATGCCGTGGGCCATAGTGTTAGTGTTAAATGAAAAAATACACTACTTTCCCTTTGTGATGAGTGGACAAAGTGGGCTACATTATGTCTCTTTATATAGATATGTAGTGCAAGGGGGTTCAAGTTAGTTGTAAAATTAGGTCTCCAAGGTTTTGAAAAGAAGTTGTACTCTATTTTTTATAACAAAGTTCAGTTTCCAATGTTTTGGATCTCTAATCAAGGAATGAATAGTATAGGCCAATGGGCTATCAGCTATGTGGGTTACTTAGTGTGTGGGTGACGTGAACCGTGTGGTTGTTAGCTTTTACTGGTAATATTATCTCCAACAAATATGACCCAAATGAGAGACTCATTCTATAATTTGGGTTTCCCATAGTGAAAAGATCAAGTACCCAAAACTTGCCTCTTCCAACAGCGAAGGCAAAAAGGGTCACACCCATCTCCGACGCTGTCTTGCTCCATCTTCGAGCTCACCTTGCCATTGTTGGAACCAAGCACGCGAAGTAGGAGTCGAACCCATTGAGGTCACCCGTCACCGCCGTTGCACAGTCCTTCCCTTCTAGTCTAGCCTTCCCATCCTCCTTCCCTTTTCCTCTTCTTCTTCCTTACCCTTGCATCTCCTCCCTTTGCTCTCACTATTTCTTGTTCAGCGACGGAACAAAGCATCGCTGGAGCCGCTCTGGAGCCAAGCGCCAAAGCCCCTGGCGCCGCCACCCACATCTTACATGGCTGCCATGGACCTCGCCACCCGGTGCCCTACTGCCGTCGGCGCTCTGCGCTCCTACCCCCCTCCTTCTTCCTCGCCATCTCCTCACCCTCCGTGCCACCTCATACTCACCGTGCGCCGCAGCCCCCTTGCTTGCCACCGCGCTGCCACAGCTCGCGCTCGCCTCCGTCCATCGTAGCCGCCGCCCTGCTCTACTCTACGCTTGCCCAAGCCTACTCGCTGTCGCGCCTAGCCACCGCTGCCACCCCACCCTACTCCATACTCAGCTAGCTATGCCGGCGCGCCCCGACCTCCCTATGCTCCACCGTTTGCTAGTGAACCCAATTTTCCCGCTGCGTGGTGGTGGTCGGCCCCACTGCATGGAGACGCAAAGAGATAGAGGGAGGATGCTTATTTGCATTTGGCGACCCCTTCAACCCAAAATGCATTCTGGGTTTGCGTTCTCTATTGGAGTCTGTTTCTTGCCACCAAAACAGTATGCACAAGGCATTTTAGCTATGGGTCATGTTATGCATATCTTGTTGGAGATAGTCTAATTGGTGTGTTGGCTGGCTACACTCTACCTGAGATGGATATCATCGGCCGTGTGGTTGCTAGCTTTTACTGCTTGGTGTGTTGGCTGGTTGCACTCGTGCTACTGTCCTAGATGGACATCGATATCATGTATTCAGGTACCTTTGGACAAAGCACGTGAACCTATGATGACCTGTATATTCAGCAATGTACAATTTCAAGCCTTAATTATTTGCATCGAAGAATTTGTCCATTCCTCGAACGGAAAACCAAGAGCTTGTCCATTAGAACTAGAGAATGCAACCACAACTACTTGTAGACAAGGATATACGGAGTACTAGTTAGATCAGTTCTAAATAAGTAAACACCACTCTGTATCTGCCTTTTGTGCCCTTTTTGCCCTGTTGCACTACTGATATTCTTATTCTCCATTTTTTTGAATCTTAGAGACTAAGGGTGGAAATTTTGTCTTGGACATGAGAAAGGTAGCTAATGATCTGAAACATCACAGTGAATGCAGTTTTGACCATTTGCTGGGAGAAATTCTTGTTGCTGCACATGAACATCATTAGGAAGTTTTTTGTTGCATTTTGAATTTTGTTCAGTGCGTTCACGATCATGTTGATGATGCATGGAATTTCTACCAATTCCATGGATTCAAACTTGTGATCATTTTTCTTTGTGTTGATGCTTGAGTTTTCAGGGTAAGTTGGTATGCTCTTCTGCAACTTGTGATGTACGTATCCTCATAAAGATTTTTTTGGTGTTTTTAATGTGTTTGTAATTTTTACTTGGTCATTTGTTTTTTCTTGTTTGTTTTTTCATATTTGTAAAGAATGGAAAATACAGAAATAAAAAACTTCTTACACATGGTTGTGAATGGACATAATGGTTCTTTTTGTGCTTAACAGACGTTTCTGTGAAAAGTGGTGGAACGAGATACCCCTCCAGGGTCTCGGTTACGTGTTATATATGCTGGGAACAGCCCCACGGCATGGCGTTTACATTTACATCTCGATTTGTTACAACA
>Ga0182004_10002979_pt1 | contig 13342 bp, 18 predicted proteins | sample Sormic07211540_1_FD_120479 | JGI IMG/M metagenome (GOLD analysis project Ga0182004, IMG submission 120479) | Endophyte microbial communities from Sorghum bicolor roots, Mead, Nebraska, USA - 072115-40_1 MetaG | ecosystem: Host-associated > Plants > Roots > Unclassified | place: USA: Nebraska...
AATACACCTAGTTCTTTCATAGGTGTCTGCCTCTGCCGATGCAATAACATAGGAAGAATCTCCCGGGACAATTTCGATCTTGTCACCTACCCACTGGACCAAGCATTGGTGCATTGTTGATGGAATGCAACAATTGGCGTGAATTCAATCTCTCCCTAGCACTAAATTATAAGCACCTTTTCCGCTGATCACGAAGAAAGTTGTCGGCAAGGTTTTGCTGCCGATGGTCAACCCAACACAGATGGCTCCCTTAACCGGAGATACGTTCCCTTCGAAGTCCTTCAGCATCATATCGGTCTTGGTCAAATCTTGATCTCCTTTTCCAAGCTTCCGATAGACTGCATATGGCATAATGTTGATAGCAACTCCACCATCAATCAATATCTTGGTCATTGGCTAACCATCAACTCTCAATTTGACGAACAGGGCTTTAAGATGGTGCCTCTCATTATCGGCAGGCTTTTCAAAGATAGCCGTCATCGGATCTAGAGCCAACTGAGCTATCAGGTCGAAAAACTCCAACTCCTCATCATCGCTGGACGGCGCAAGGAATTGCATCGGCAACATAAATACCATGTTAACATCTGCCGATGGCCCTTTCCCCTTAGGATCTGATTGTTGTTGATCCCCAGATTGGCCAGAGTTCTCGCCCTTACTTATCTCTTCTCGTCTTTCTTGTTGCAATCTCCTCTTCTGTGTTTTAGTCAACCCCTCTTGACACCACGGGGGAAGTGGTGACCGCCTTGCCGATGGACGATGATATTCCCTTGACTCCATCCGATGTGTATTGGCGTCCCTGCAAAATATGAACTCATCGGGAACTCGTGCATTAGCCATTTCTTCAAGCTCTTCCCGATTCCTAGGAAAATATCCAACACGATCACCAAACCTGTCAAGCACACTGAGCCTGCCCCCCAGCCGATCATGAACTGACGTCCTCTCCCTAATCGGCCCATTGAATCGCCGATTATCATCGTGATAGCGCCGATCGGATCTGTCATACTGATCATAACCATTACATTCAGGGCAATCTCTAACAGTAGGCAATTTAATATTTTGTTCCCAGCAATGGATGAAAAACGGGCAATTCCAATGATCTCTGTGTCGATTCCACTCTTGTCAGTGTCTTTCTACTTCCCGATGATAGTCTTCTTGCTGGCGTCGATACCGATCCTCACGTTGCAGCCAAGTCTCCCGAGGCCTTCTATGAGTTATCACAATGCCAGATTGGGGAGGCCTTCCTGAGCAATTTCCTTCTGGATTAAGCCTTTTCCTTTGGCATCGGCGGCAGTAATTTGATGCTGAGGTTCTACAGATGCACTTCTTTTAGCTGCTTCCGATGCCAACACCTTAGTTTTCCCTTTGGCATCCAACATATTCGACGGAAAAGGGTGTTGATCTATCTTCATTGGCTTCTGGGGTTTGGAACTATCAAATTTGATCCTCCCAAATTCAATAGCCGATTGAAGCTGTTGCCTGAAAACTTTGCACTCATTGGTGCTGTGAGAACTTGCATTGTGCCACTTGCAGTACTTCATATTCTTCAACTCTTCAACCGATGGAATCACATGATTGGGTGACAACTTGATTTGCCCTTCTTGAAGTAGAAAGTCAAATATCCTATCGGCTTTAGTGATGTCAAACACAAACTTCTCTGGCTCTTTATGCCCAAAAGGGCAAGACATCGGCTTCTTATTCTTTACCCATTCTGCCACGCCGATGACTGGTTCCTCATCCGAGTCCGAGCTTGCTGCTTTATCCACAAATGATACCTTTTTGTTCCATGCTCTCTTGGGCTCAAAAGGCCTGATATCTTGATCAGAAATTCTCTGCACCAAATGACTTAAGCTCTCGAACTCTTGAGATGCATACTTGTCTCTGATGTGTGGCAACAAACACTGGAAAGCCAAATCGACGAGCTGCCGATCGTCCAAAACCAGACTATAGCATTTGTTCTTGACCTCCCGTATCCTCTACACAAAACTCTCAACCGATTCATCATTGCGTTGCTTCCATTTGACCAAATCGGTGATCTTCTTCTCATGGACTCCAGAAAAGAAGTATTTGTGGAATTGCTTCTCTAGATCGGCCCAAGTATTCACTGAGTTGGGAGGTAATGATATAAACCAAGTGAAAGCCGATCCAGATAATGATGACGAGAACAAGCGAACCCTTAACTCGTCCCTGCTAGCAGCTTGTCCACATTGGATGACGAACCTGTTGACATGCTCCATGGTTGATGTATCATCCTGTCTAGAAAACTTGGTGAAATCTGGTACCTTGTACCAATTTGGTAGTGGGATTAAATCATACGCAGGAGGATACGGTGTCCGATAAGAATAAGTGTTCGCTTTGGGTTTTATCCCAAATTGGTCTCTCATTACTTCGGCAATCTTATCGGTCCAATGAGCATTGGCATCTTGCCGATGAGGTGGTTGCAGATCTGGGACCTGCTGATATGCTTCCACTTGTCTATGTGGTGCGTTATCTGCATGGAACATTGGGTTAATCATCTGGCCACCAATTTGCTCACCACCGATCTGTTGACCACCAAACTGCTGAGCACCGAGATTCATCGGCTGGTTGACCAACCCCTGATTCTGGAATCAAGGGTAGATATGGCCTTGTTGGAACCCTGTAGCCTGATGATTCTGTTGGGGCATTTGTGGGAAGACTTGCTGCTCCGGCCATCCACTATTAGCATTCATCGGCATAGACCCTGCCGATGTCTGGTAATTGGGGATCATCATTGAATTGACATATCCTGATTGAGCCATAAATCTCTGCTGCGTCGGCATTGAATCTACCGATGCATTAGGCATCTGGAACATTGGAGCTTGAGAATTCCCAGTGTAAGGCCTCGCAGTAGTGGTTGTAGTATACTGGGGACTCTGATTCATCGGCAAATTTGGAGCTGCCGATGCCATAAGAGCCTTGCCTCCCACATGAGCCATCTGAGATGTACTAGGTGTCTTCAATGTCAGCTCTGGGGGCATACCATAACCCCACCAGTTAGGAGGAGGGATCGATCCCGACATCGCCGATGCCAATAGATCTGTAGCAAGCTTGATCTACCAATCTAAAGTCGATGGATTGGTCGTCATCGGCGTCGATTGCGCGTTAGTGACTCCTAGCGTGCTTGGAGGGACAGTGGTTTCTGTGCCCGCAGTGGCCGCTCCAGCCGATGGAGCTGTGACCACCGGTGATCCTTGCTGATGATAGACAGGGCCCACATAGTTCGGTGGCAATTGTCCTTCTTTGAAAGTTCTAGCCACGGCATTGAAAACCGTATTGGACAGCACACCAGCTTGGTTGATCAAAGCACAGTTGATAGCATTATCGACCATGTCTTGGAGTTTACCAGGATTGGCTTCAAAAGTAACCTGCCGAGGGGTCGGCAGTGCTTCTTTCTGGATCACCTCACCACTCCTATTGATGCTGAAGGATCTCAAACATTGCTGCTTGTAATCCTCCATGGCTTTTGCAATAGCTTGCTTCTGCTCATCGTTGAGATTGGCTTCCGTCATAGGGATGACGTTCTCCTGATCGAACTCAGTAGTCGACATGTCGATCTTGATCTTGAATAGTGTCCCACCGGGCGTGCCAAAAGATGTGTTGATGCAAAGAGTGGATCTGCAAACACAAAGGGCTAATACGTGATTGAAACGTTAAGGCATGCCAGCCGATTTGACCTAACTATCGGCAAAGGTGATAACTCGAATACTTTGGTCCCGACAACAGCAATGCGCCCGAATGCCACGGCCAAGAGGTATTCACATGGAACTCGAGAATAAGCCGAGCTTAAGTCGACGAACTCCTAAGAACTCGTAATGAAAAAGAAAATATGACGAAATCGTCAAAAAAAGTAGATGCTAGAATATGAGTAAAAACTTGTGTTTGATTGATTGATCAATCTCTCATTACAAGGCCCTAGGGTCATTTATACCCTACTCAAAGAGTTACAATCAGACACGACTAGGACTCATATTCCATACTAAACAGAATCCGTATACAAAACGAACTTAAATAACTAAGGAAAACATAAAACTATCCCCTTGTAACCGACCAGTACACCGCCATGGGTCAATCGGCAACTCCCGTGGAGTCATCGGCAATCTTCCTGCCATGACCATCGGCAAACCTTGATATTGGTTCTCGGTCAGGAACGCGCCACCACTCCTGGATTTAGTCATACTGAATCGTCCCTTCATCGGCAACCTTTCTCATCGGCAACTCTTCCACAGTCTAGTTACCGTTGCTCCACCTGCCGATCTTGTACTCTGGTCCTTGTGCACGTGTCCAAAAACGGTGTCAACACTCACTAAGAAAGGTGCTAAACCCTATTTGATAAGATGGATTTTATTACTCCAAGAATTTGACTTAGGCCTTGTTTAGTTCCGAAAAAATTTTGGATTTCGGTACTGTAGCACTTTCGTTTGTTTGTGGCAAATATTGTTCAATTATAGACTAACTAGTATCAAAAGATTCGTCTCGCGATTTACAGTCAAACTGTGTAATTAGTTTTTCTTTTCGTCTATATATAAAGTTTCATGCATGTGCCGCAAGATTCGATGTGACAGGGAATCTTGAAAACTTTTTGGTTTTTGGGGTGAACTAAACAAGGCCTTAGAAATAAAAGATAAAAAGGAAGTAGAAAATTCTTTTGTCGATCATTTGTCTAGAATGCAATTTGAGAATCCACAGGAAGTACCCATCGACAACTCACTCCGGGACAACATGCTCTATGAAATCAATAGATCTGACCCATGGTATGTAGATATTGTTAATTTTATGGTTACAGGTTATGTACCACCAGGATGCAACAAAAGGAAGCTAATCCAAGAGAGTCGTTCACATATATGGGATGAACCATATCTCTTCTGAGTATGCTCTGATGACTTACTCAGAAGATGTGTGCTAGTAGAAGAAGGAATCAAAATAATTCAGCGATGTCATTCATCACCATATGGAGGCCATGATAGGGTGTTCCGAACACACGCCAAGATATGGCAGTGTGGATTCTTCTGGCCAGCAATGTATGAAGACACGAGATAGTTTATTTAGAGATGTGGGCCATGCCAAAGACATGGTAATATCAATTCAAAGGATGCCATGCCACTCATCAACAATCTCCAGATAGAGCTCTTTGTTGTCTGGGGGATTGACTACATGGGGCCGTTTCCGCCATCAAAGAAGTATGAGTATATACTGGTGGCAGTGGATTATGTCTCTAAGTGGGTTGAAGCCATGCCATGCAAGAATGCTGATAGTATGCATTCAAAGAAGATGTTCGAAGAAATAATATTTCCAAGATTTGGAGTTCCAAGGATAGTGATAAGTGACAGAGGTTCTCACTTCATCAACAAGCACTTTGAGCAATACTTGTCGAAGCATGGGATACGTCACAACGTTGCTACTCCTTACCATCCTCAGACAAGTGGTCAGGCAGAGACATCAAACAAGCAAATTAAGAATATTCTACAGAAGACAGTAAATGATATTGGGACAGCTTGGAAGGACAAGCTTCATGATGCACTCTAGGCATACCGGACAACATACAAGACACCCATCGAGATGTCACCCTATCAACTTGTATATGGAAAAACTTGTCACTTACCAGTGGAGATAAAATTCAAAGCTCACTGGGCTATCAAAAGATGGAACATGGACTTGGAAGCAGCTGGAGACAAGATGAAGATGCAACTCTCCAAGCTAGAAGAATGAAGGGAAAAAGCATATCACAATTGTTGATGCAAAAGCTAGATCTGCAAATACAAAGGGCTAATACCCGATTCAAACGTTAAGGCGTGCCAGCCGATTGGACCTTACTATCGGCAAAGGTGATAACTCGAATACTTTGGTCCCGATAACAGCGATGCGCCCGGATGCCACTGCCAAGAGGTATTCACGCGGAACTTGACAATACGCCGAGCTTAAGTCGACGAACTCTGAAGTACTCATAATGAAAAAAGGAAAAATATGATGAAGTTGTCGAGAAAGTAGATGCTGAAATACGAGTAAAACTTGTGTTTGATTGATTGATTGATTGATTTTTATTACAAGGCCCTAGGGTCTACTTTTATACCCTGCTCAAAGTGCTACAACCAGACACGACTAGAACTCAAATTCCAAATTAAACAGAATCCGTATACAAAACGATTTAAATAACTAAGAAAAATAATAGAACTATCCTTCCGTGTCAAACCACCACAAGCCAATCGGCAACCTTCAGCTTCTTCTTCTGGATCGTCGGCAACCCCTTCATCATAGCCATCGGCACAGGCTAATGCTAACCATCGGCATAAACACATCACCATCCATGGACTTAGTCACATTCAGCTATCCCTTCATCGGCAACCACCCCCATCGGCAACTCTCCTGCAGACCAATTACCGTTGCCCTATTTTGCCGATCTACACTCTACCGATCCTGGGTACGTGTCCAAAAACGGTGTCAACACATGCCCCCAATTTCGGAGTATGAAACCATTAATGCTCCGAAATTCTCTGCAGTAATAATGCCTTTTCGCAATCAATGCTTCCAATTTGACAACTGACAGCCTAAATCTGAACAACCTTGGCCTGATTCTTCCGTAGATTCCTCGAATTCCTCAACCTCCCAAACGGACATCTCCACCTTAATCGCCCATCGGCAATATTACCGTTACAAGGAACTGCCGATGGACTGACCAGGAAATCCCGCATATTGAAATATCTCAACCTCCCCAACGGACATCTCCACTTTATTCGCTCATCGGCAATATTACCGTTACAAGGCGCTGAAGATGGACTGATCAGGAAATCCCGCACAGTGAAATATCTCCGGATTATGACCGCTTCCTGTCAAATTATCTGCACAATTCCTTGATTACCGTGCGAACAGTTACCATATCCACCTGAGTACCCTCCGATTTCACGGATACGGCGAAGAGATAAGTCGGTTTTACCCTTGCCCATTTTGTCCTATAAATAGTTCCTTCTCGGGTACTCCTTCTCCATGACATCATTCCACAGCCTCAACTCTACTTTTCTAGCGGCGGCGCTGTTTGAGAGCCCCAAGAACTCCGACGAAGGCCTTTCTTCACCAACCTCAAAGTCTTCGAACATCTTCTTTACAAGGAGATGGCCATCAACTTCGCTGTCCACGAGGTCAGTTCATCACCCCACCTCTTGTACTTTTACCATATCCTTGTTCATCCGCAATTTATTTTACTGAACATTCCACTTTTTCCTTTTGTTCTCCCCAAAAACCATTAGGATCTGTCCAATAAAATCGTCATCCCTACCGATCAGCCGCACCTTCAATGTCTCGGCCCACTAGGGAATCCAGATCACATCGATCTGATTAATGCAGAAACAAATAGAATCCCCTTTAGAGCCGAGAATTTTTCTCTAGATCTGTGGAAGGATACTTTCCGTTCCTGGCCGAGTCCTACTGTAGGATGGAAGGATTGGTTCTTGAGAGTCAGCCACTCAAATGAGGTTCAGTGGGGTGAGCGAAAACTAGATCAGTGCATCAGGTTATCCATTGCCGATATGCATAGGAATGAGTCACTACTGATAGCTACATCATATTTCTGGTCAGACACACTCAATACCTTCGTCTTTGGTCACGGCCCTGCTTCTCCCACTCTTGCCGATGTGCTTATGCTCACCGGCTTAGATGTATCCACTGCCGATAGCAGTCACCTGTTTGACACCACGCCTAGTGCCAAAGTAGAAACCCGCGCTATCGGTGGCTGGTCAGGATACATTTAGAGGTACCGCAGAATGGGGCCAGTCAACATAAAGGAACAAACCACCTTCCTGAACATGTGGCTGGATAAATTTGTATTCTGTGGTCGATCAGCAGGACCAACCTCTGTCTACCTATCGGCAGCAGAGAGATTGGCTAACGGTGGCCGATTTCCCCTCGGCCGATACCTGCAAGGCTCAGCTTACCATCTCCTCCATCAAGTGGCCAGAAAACTCCTGCTCGGCCATCCCATCAGCAACCTAGGGGGCCCCTAGTGGTTTATCAATATGTGGCTTAACCTCCATATGCACAAGCATCTTGAGTTCAACCTCTTCACTCAACGTTTCCCTAGAGACATAGCCGAGAACTACGAATTGGATGAAGAAGAATCGGCAACTTGTCCTCCTCTAAACTTTGGCGAGGCTATTATAGTTTTGCCCCGCACAGGTGGCAACGCAGACCAGGTCAGCCGATTCTTCCAGACCCTATACGAAGGCCTGACCAGAGAACAGTGAGCATGGATGCCTTATGAAGATCCCGACACCATGTTTCCTTTGGTTTTCCATCCGTTCAATGACGCTCTCAACAAGGATCAAGAGGTAATGATGGCACTGATTTTTCCCAGAGCTATACCAGTAAACTTCTTTGGCAGTGGGAAAACCTCCAACCAAACCTATGAGTTTTACAACCCATCGACACTAGCCCGTCAACTAGCTTTCGGCCAGCTGCCGATTGCACTCTGTTATGCCGATGTAATAAAACCCAGGGAAACCATCACCAGCCTCCTCGAGTGGACCAGGGTAGCTAAACTGCCTCTGAATGCCGATACCGATGCAGATTTATCAGAGTGGGTTCCGGCCCTCTTCATTACTCAGGCGTACAAGCAGTGGTGGAAAGAATGGAAGGAGCATTTGTTCTACAAATCGGCTCTTACGTAGCGCGGCATGATCGATCCCCAATATAAAATACCTGACAACACTGTAAGTATTTCTAAACCGACGTTCCAACCCTTTTATTCTCATTTTCATCGGTAACTTACTTTCTGTGTTGTATTACAGGTTGACGATACACCACCATCTGTTAGCAGGAGTGGCAAGCCGATTGATCTTTTTCCATCAGGTCCAATCTCCTCAATCAGCAACAATGCTCCCACCCTGGCCGCCATAATGCACCGAGGTGTATGCCTCAAGAAAGTCACCACCAAGCGGACAAAGACATCTCCATCGGTAGCTGCCTCCACTTTGGCACAAGCCTTCAAGGTAACCCTCAAATTCTTTTACCGATTCCATTCTCATACTGATTACACTTGTACTCACAACCTCTTATTGCTGTACCAGCACACCATCGCATCGGCAAGGACCAAAAGCATAAGTGTCGATGCCCCCAGTCTAGCCAAGCAAAGAGGAAAGGCTCTAAGAGCACCAGATCACAAGCACAGCGCCAGAAGACAGCAACACCTCCTCTTCCCCCAGTGTCTCTAATTCTAGTAGAATCTTCCCCCTCCTCTCCAGAAGTCCAAATGCAATAGGCACCATCTCCTCAGCCGCAGGAAGAAGCTCACGTAGAAGAATTCCAACCAGAGGGACCTCAGCCAGAAGATACATCGGCTGACATACATGAGCAAACTACCGATACAGCAGGTTCAATCATAGCATCGGTAGTTTCCTCCATCCAAACAAGTGTTGCTTCTCCTCAAGGTAACATACTTTTTATGAAATTATTGCCGATGAACTCATTTTTTCCTGTCTCATAATTACTTCTGTTATTCTTTCAGCCGACATAGTCCCATCGGCAACCCCAGCCAATCAACCTGTAGTTCCATCGGCATCTTCTAGCCAGAGGCAAGAGATTGCCTTGAAACAAGTAAGCCATCCGATCTCCATCGGTATTCATCAATACTTAACCATGGAATGACTCACTTTGTCTTCTTTCAGGAACAGGATTCTCCCGATAGTCTGTTCTCCTTCGCCATTGACATCTCTGAAGACGAAGGTGAGGAAGCAAGCTCTTCTCGGGCAGTTGGGATGACATCGGCAGAAATCAGGGCGAAATTGGAAGAATTATCAGCCCTCCTTCACCAAGACACAGCCTAACTGGTTGATGACTCTGACCCAGCCAAGGTTCTATTCAAGACCCTCAGAGGCCAAATTCCTGCCGATGCTGAGGAAATCCTCTTTCAAGCTGCACATCTGGAAAGCCGTCAGATGTAGTACCAGAGAGCTGCCCAACGTCTTGCCGATAGAGCTGCTCATGCCCAGCTTTCTGAAGAGGTGATGAAGGTGAAGCTCCTTGCCGATGAGAAGCACAAGAACATCGGCATGTTAAAGTCCTCAGGGGATGCATTGAAGCAAAAGATTTCCGATCTATCGGTGAGAAGAGAAACCCTATTGGCAGAACTTAAGCAAGTAGAGGAAGCCCTATCTCAAGCTCAACAAGAGGAAGGCAAGCTGCCTCAAGCGATCAAACTCCTTGAACAAGAGCGAAATGTCCATGGCCGTAGAGCGCTGCAGATGAAGAAGAAGTTGAAGCCAGTGGAAGGCTCTGCCGATGAAGACACCAAAGAGATAGAAGCAGCCAACCAAATCCGCCTGCGCGCTATATCGGTGATCCAGGCGCTGTTGAACATGTGAATCCCTCATCGGTGGCACATCTGGCCTTTCCTTCTGGACAACCCTAGTATTTGGTCTAATCCGATAGGACTGTTATTGGCACCTTTTAAAACATTAAGTCCGGCCCCAGATACATTTTGATCTAGCCGATAGGAATGTTATCGACATTTAAACTTTCATGCATCGACCCATATGCTTGGGTAATACTTCTTTAGATATTTGCCATTTAATGCTCTGGGAAATTCAACTCCTTTAAGAGTTTCTAAAATAAAAGCGTTACTAGGAGCCGATCGACTTATCCGATAGGGACCCTCCCTATTGGGAGACCACTTCCCGAATTTTGAACTTTTAGTCCCGATCGGTAAGATTAGTTTCCATAATAATTCTCCATCGGCAAACTCCTTAGCTTTTACCTTCTTATCATACCATCTGGCAACTCTTTTCTTATTCTCTTCTATACTCATCAGAGCCCTTAGCCGATGTCCTGCTAGATCATCCAACTCATCTGTCATCAAAGTAGCATAATCATCGGCAGCCAATTGATCTTGAAACGATAGTCGCCTAGACCCAGTCTTAATTTCCCAAGGTAACAATGCATCATGCCCATATACCAATTGATAGGGTGAAACTTTGGTTGATCCATGACAAGCCATCCGATATGACCATAAAGCTTCATTTAACAATGTATGCCACCTCCTAGGATTTTCTTCAATCTTCCGTTTAATAAGCTTGATAATCCCTTTATTAGATGCCTCGGTCTGCCCATTAGCTTGAGCGTAATAAGGAGAAGAATTTAATACTTTAATCCCCATGCCGATTGCAAATTCATCAAACTCTCCTGATGTGAACATAGTACCCTGATCGGTAGTGATTGTTTGAGGAATTCCAAATTGGTAAATAATATGTTCCTTCATGAAATCGATCATATTGGCCGATGTAACTTTCTTCAAAGGAATAGCTTCAACCCATTTGGTGAAATAATCGGTGGCAACCAAGATAAACTTATGCCCTTTGCTGGATGGTGGATAAATCTGGCCGATCAAGTCAATAGCCCACCCTCAGAATGGCCAAGGTTTAATAATGGGATTCATGGCCGATGCAGGTGCTCTTTGAATATTGCCAAATTTCTAACATCCTTGACACCCCTTGAAATATTTAAAGCAATCCTCAAGTTTGGTTGCCCAATAATACCCATTCCTCCTAATCATCCACTTCATCTTAAAAGCTGACTGATGTGCTCCACACACTCCCTCATGGATCTCTCCTATCAAATTCCTAGCCTCATCATTACCTAAGCATCTGAGAAGAATCCCATCAATAGTTCGGTAATACAACTCATCTTCAAGGAACACATACTTGGTGGCTTGAAACCGAACACCCTCTCAGCTTTCTTAGATGGATCCCTCGAATAATCAATAATTTCTTTTCTCCAATCATCGGCACCGATTGCCAATATTGCATTAATCATGGGCTCATATCCCGAGGAATGCTGAGCCAACTGATTGGCCTCTTCGTTATGCAATCGAGGAACATGCTCTAATCGGAAATCCTTGAATTCCTTCAACAATTGCATACTCCTATCGTGATAAGTTATCAAAACCTCGCTTCGGCATTCATAGCTTCCAGCCAATTGATTTATAACCAGCATAGAATCTCCAAAGATCTCAACAGCATCAGCACGAACTTCTCTTAGCAATTCCAACCCCTTTTATCAAAGCTTGATACTCAGCTTGATTATTTGTTGACGTGGCAACAATCAGCAAGGAGAATTCATACTTCCTTCCCTGAGGGGAAATTAACACGATGCCGATTCCGGCCCCCGGTCACACGTGGATCCATCAAAGAAGAGCGTCCAAGGTACAATTTCCAAAGTTTCCACTGTACCGCAATGTTGAGTCACAAAATCGGCCATAATCTGTCCCTTATCTGCTTTAACCGATTCGTAACGCAAATCGAACTCCGACAGAGCCAAAATCGATTTACCAATTCTGCCACTCATAATCGGCATAGACAGCATATATCGGACCACATCATCCTTGCATATGACAGTGCATTCGGCCGATAACAAATAGTGTCTCAACTTAGTACATGAGAAATAGAGACATAAACATAACTTTTCAATGGCCGAATACCTGGTCTCAGCATCAACCAATCTTCTGCTTAAATAGTAGATCGCACGTTCCTTCCCTTCAAATTCTTGAATTAAAGCTGAACCGATGACCACCCCATCGGTAGACAAATACAATCTAAAGAGCTTCCCTTGCTGAGGTGGAATCAGAACCGGAGGATTTACTAAGTAATTCTTGATTTCATCCAAGGCCAATTGTTGCTCCTTCCCCCAGACAAACTCTTGATCGGCTTTCAACTTAAGCAAAGGACTAAAAGCACGAATTTTACCAGATAAATTAGATATAAACCTCCTGATAAAGTTTACCTTGCCGATCAAGGACTGGAGCTTAGTCTTGTTGGTGGGAGCAACTATTCTGTTGATAGCATCAATGGACCTCTGACTAATCTCAATCCCTCTCTCATGCACCATGAAACCAAGGAATTGTCCTGCCGATACACAAAACACACACTTTTTGGGATTCATCTTTAAACCATGCTTCCTTGTGCATTCCAACACTTTTCGCAAATCGGCAAGATGCTTTGTGAAGTCCCCAGATTTAACCACCACATCGTCAATATAAATCTCCACCAGCTTGCCGATGAACTCATGAAAAATAAATTTCATAGCCCTATGATAAGTAGCACCAGCATTTTTCAAGCCAAAGGTCATGACTATCCATTCAAATAACCCAACATGACCAGGGCATCTAAATGCAGTCTTGGAATATCTTCTTCAGCCATGAATATTTGATTATATCCTGCATTACCATCCATAAAGCTGATGATCCGATGCCCAGCCGCAGCATCAACTAGCAGATCGGCAACTGGCATTGGGTAGCCATCCATCGGCGTAGCTTTATTGAGATTCCTGAAATCAATGCAAACCCGAA
>Ga0182004_10002980_pt1 | contig 13338 bp, 16 predicted proteins | sample Sormic07211540_1_FD_120479 | JGI IMG/M metagenome (GOLD analysis project Ga0182004, IMG submission 120479) | Endophyte microbial communities from Sorghum bicolor roots, Mead, Nebraska, USA - 072115-40_1 MetaG | ecosystem: Host-associated > Plants > Roots > Unclassified | place: USA: Nebraska...
CGCTATATTAATGAAGAGAGAGATGATAAGAGTTTCATGGGAGTAGAGAGAGTTTCATCCCCATGAAACTCCTATGCACTGTTTCCAAAATATGAATGTGTTGGAAACTGTGTCATGAAACTCCCATTGAAGATGACCTTACAATACAATATTACAAACTTCAATGTTCACAACTGCCAGCATTCAAGTGATGTGTGTACCAAATCCTGCAATAAAGTGTATCATGTATTCATATTGTTGTTCCTTGTCTCCAAAGACAACTTTTGTTTACTTCTAAATTTTTTTGCAAAATAGGAATAGTAGCACTTTCGTTTGTATTTAACAAATATTGTCCAATTATAGATTAACTAGGCTTAAAAGATTCGTCTCGTCAATTTCGACTAAATTATGTAATTAGTTTTTATTTTCATCTATATTTAATACTCCATGCATACGTCTAAAGATTCGATGTGACACTGAAAAATTTTGCAAAATTTTTGGGGAACTAAACAAGGCCTAATTACTTGAATGCTACCACAATATGAATTTATTGTAATATCGCATCATAAAGTATCTTGCATTCAAGTGATATCCATACCATTATCCTACAATTCATGAAATTCATAAGTTGTTTTGATTTGCAATAGAGTGTTTGCATGGCTTCAAGCGTGACTAGTCTGTAACAGAAGAGAAGGGGATCAGAGGATGTGCAGTGCAAGTGAGATCACCTTTGTATGTAGGGTTCGTTAGAGATTCGTAGATGAGGTTGACCAGGTCATCCAGATGGATCCAGGAAAACCTAGCAATCAGCCAAATGCCGAAGTTGAATGTACTAACAATCAAATCCATCTGTCTGGAAACAGAGTAACTAGGATCCCAGTGTATACTAAGTCTGTAACAGAAGAGAGAGAGAGAGAGAAGCAACCATTGGCGTCCCGTCCCCAGAGGACCACCGGCAAACATCATAAAAAGGGGGATCATCTTTGCTGCAAATGGACAGATGAATCAGGTGAATAATGCCACGCAGATTGGAATGATCCTTCTCCTTGAGGAAGAAAACAAAAGGACAAGAGAGGGGGAAAAAGGCAAAAAGAGTTAAATGATAAAATTTTCCAGGTGGGGATCGCCTCCCCCCCGTTGACCCTCAAAAAAAAAAAGAGTTAAATGAAACACAGCAACCTAGAGCACCGCCGTCCTTGCCAAGAACAACCCCAATCCGGAGAAGCACAAGCCTAACATCCTCCTGGTTTACTTGGCATGCCGTGGCCTCCCATTCTCGGCACACCTGCACTTTTTTACCCACATCATAGGAACACAGCACAGACTGTTGTAAATTGTATGTAAAACATGGATGCATCATGCATTAGGAGCAATGATCTTTTACTGAAAGTGTTATGACGCTCCAGGAGTGATGGAAAGTAGGCAATGTAAGCTGGAATTGGATGAACCTAACCTCTGCTAGGTAGTCATTGCCCGAGGGACTTGATTCATCAAAGCTATGGATTTCGCTGGTACCTGCAGCATGTATACACACAGTGGATTGATCGAAAACAATCGGTGCCTGTGTTTCTCTTCGACTACAGGTCGATTAAAACGACAGATGCTAGTTCATAAGCCTCAGCAAGATCAAGCCAAGTGGCTAGTTCACGAATGGGGTACCATAATAGCCAATGGCTGTCGCACTCACAAACACTGAGGGTCGAGTATCAGTGTTTCCAGCATGGTTGATGTACTTCACCACCTTCAGCAGTGAAATTGGGAACCGCAATTATATATTAGTTGCAATAGTTAGCTGAGGCAATCCAGGCGAACTGAATTAGCTTGCATGTTTTGAATTGTAGGAAGGGATGTACCTTTGATGTAACATTGATCCGGCTCTGTTTAATTTCCTGCTTAATCTGCGAAAGAAAAGGCAGCTAGCATGACTGGACGACAGAGGGAGAGAAATGCATCGATCCATGACAACGATTAGAGCTATATATCTATCTGTATACTGCAGACTACAGATTTAAACAAACCGAACGGACCTCGGGTGACCATCGTGTGCTTATGGGCATGCCTGCCAGGTTGACAACAGCAGAGGAGCCTCTGATGCATGCCTCCCAATCCCCTTGCTCGGCTATTGTGAGTCCAGGATAGGTGGAAGCTGCGTGGGATGGGATGGATCAGGTCATATGCACATGCATGGATCAAAAATTTGGTTTCAGCAACGAGAGAAACAAAGTTAGGGGCTCAACTGAACATCATTTATTATTTATGGGACTTGTTATATATGCATGGGTGAATGCATCAGGAAATAGTGATTGTTGAGTTGGATCTTTCCGTACCAGGAAAAACTGATGCAGCGTTGGAGGCAGACCTTGTTAAGACGCAAACCTTGTGATCATCTGAATACAATGAATCATGTGTATGTATGTGAAGAGAGAGAGAGAGAGAGAGAGAGAGAGAGAGAGAGTAGGCAAGCTATAAGTTAATGAGTAGTGAGTGAAGGAAGCAAGCAGACCCGATAGAAGCTTGTGAACCAATCTGCGGCCAATGAAACCTGTGGCTCCAGTGATGGAAACGGTCATGGGAGGCTGCTGAAACAGATAATAAGCAAATTAGAGGACATATATGTATGATACTTACTATGTTTTGTTTGGTTTGGTGTGCATCAGTAAGAATGTAGGCAGAGATAGATTAAAATGAGATACTACTACTCCAAGCTCAAGATAGGATGGATTATCACTGTCAGTATACATATATACCACAGGCGGCTCAGAGCTGAGGGCGCAGCGCAGGCGCACCAGCCTTGGCGTCGTGGCCGTTGTTCCGATGCGAGGGCGAGGCTCCAGCAGCAGCTGCACCTTGAGGTTGGGGGTGCTGGAGAAACCCATGGCAGCGGCAGCGGCAGCGGCAGTGCCCAGCGGCACCAGCAGGAGAAGCACAGGACTCCAACTCCAACTCCGATCCGTCGTTAGCTGGCCCCCACTCCAATCTCCTCCCATGAATCATGAATGGTGATGCCACCGCTTGCGTGGCCCGACCCCCGGCCCCGGCCCCGGCGAGAGGACACAGGAGTCCGACTCGGCCTCGCCGCAGCCGCAACATCATCCATCCCAGAATTCCCATCCGGATATCCATCGTTGGCACCGCACCACCCGCCACCTCTCGTCTCGTCGACTCACGCCACGGGTAATGAATGGACTGACTGGGCTTGCAACACACCTCTCCCTTTGCCAGCCCAACAAGCAGGGTTTTCAGCCCAACGGAGGCACCGCACTTTTATTGACCGACGGACCGACCGTTCGTTGCCCACTGGGGTGGGAAGCAGTAAAAGCTGAAGCAGCTGCCGCATTTCTTTCCTCTTTCTCATTATTATTACCAACAACAAACTTAGAAAGAGAAGGAGGAAGCAGGAAGCAGGAGGAGGAGCACACGGCAGCAACAGAATGCGGCGAATCTGCATCTCCAAGCTTGTGTTTCTCCTGCTGCTCTGCGCCAGGATGCTGCTTCTTCCGGCGGGCGTATCCTCTGCAAAGATCCATGGTAAAAATCAATCGATATCGAATCTCTCTGGATCGGAGCTTTGCCAGTGCTCGAATTGACGATGGTGGTGGTGTTCGTGGCAGGGAACCCAGCCAACGACCTTGTGGCCCTCATCAACGGCAAGAGGGCGGCGAGCAAGCTGCCTGCGCTGCGCAACAGCAGAGGCCTCGGGTGCATGGCCCTGCAGTACATCTCCGAGTGCATGGCCACGGGCGCCGCCTGCAGCAGCGGCAACACGGTGGCGTGCCAGCCTCCCGAGGCCCACATCACGGAGGTCTACGCTGCCAACTGCGGCGTGGAGCTCCCCACGGTGGACGTCATCTCCGGCCGCCTCGTCGGCTGCCACCGGGACCGCGACGGACCGGAGGACGCGCTGCAGGCCGTGCTGGCATCACCCACCGGCAACGGCAACGGCAACAGCACCACCACCAATGCGCTGGCGGTGATCCGCGGCAAGGAGCACACCCAGGTGGGCGCCGGCTTCGACCGCGCGCACCGCCGCGGGCCCTTCTTCTGGTGCCTCCTCTTCAGCAGCGGCAGCGCCAACTCCACCTTCCTGCTGGAGGCCGGCGGCAAGGGCATCGACCAGACCCATGGCTGCTTCAGCGCTCCAGATCGACCTTCGTGCAACGCCGCGCCGCCGCGCCACGGACAGCAGCTCATGTTCACTACCATTGCCGCAGCGGCTGGAATGCTACTCTTCCTCTGTGGCCTTGTCGTCGAGTAGTTTTCAGTTCAATTCAGGCTGGATGATGGATGATTTGCAGATCTGGGTCCAATGTCATACATATGAATTACTATTCCCTTTTCATTCCTGGAACTGGAATCCTATTCGAATTGTTCCTCAACGCACGCAGGCAGTCGTGTTTCTCTCTCGTAACAAATCTGCCTAAGATACAGATAAAAAAAATGACAACCGTCATCACAAAATAAAGCACACTTATTATCCCTAGAAACAAGCACAACGCACACCCAACCATCTGCACTGACTCAACTAGTTAATCAACAACAACTGAAAGCTACATAGAGCCTAGTTTTAGCATCCTGCTAGTATGCTACTATGCTACATAGAGCCTAGTTTAAGCATCCTGCTAGTATATAATACTGTAGCAATTTCACCCATAAAATGTTGTCTTGTCCATACCACAAATACATTGAACAGCTACACTCGCTCCACACAATACAATAGGACGGACAATTATAAGTAATAATAAGGATCCTAAAAGACCAAAACCACCGCAAGACACAAAAGCCCACACCACCCTTGTGCATGCTGGTTGGTGGGCATGATCAGGCGAAATTATACAGCAAGAGGCCCGCGATGGTTATCCTTGGCAGCAGCGCAGCGCAGCCAGAGACTGCAGAAGATGTTGCCCAAGATCTGATGAGTCTACCGTTTATATAGATAGAGTATAGTTACAAAATGGTGCATCCCTTCTTCTTCTTCTTCTTCTTCTTCTTCTTCTTCTTCTTCTTCTTCTTCTTCTTCTTCTTCTTCTTCTTCTTCTTCTTCTTCTTCTTCTTCTGCTTCTTCTGCTTCTTCTGCTTTGGAGGCTGGAGAAGCACCTTAATGGCCGCATCAAACACTGCTTTTATGTTCTGGATTGCAAAGCAGCAGCAGTCAGTAACCACAAACACAGCAAATGAGGAGCTCAATGCTGAATCTAGTCCCGAGGACGGGAAAAGAAAAAGAATCACAGTACTTGTTGGGTTTTTGAACTGCATTCGATGTAGGCAGCTGCACCAATTAGCTTCCTCAGCTCTTCGCCCTGCAGATATCAACGGTCACCTTGAAGTGCCACTATGAACACAAACCGACCAAGTGAAAGCAGATACTTCTTAGCATACCTGGGCAGTGGAAATATTGGAACAGCACCAGGGTGATCAGCAAAAAACTGCTTATCATCTCGCAAATCTGTTACAGGTAACTGAATGATTAAGCAACATCAACTTATATCTAAAAAACAAAGAATCAGTAAAAGCCTTGCTATGGTACTCCCGTTACCTTGTAGGAGGTAAGAGCTCAAAGAAATCATGACCCTTAATTTTTTGGATAGATGAAATATATAACTAAAGTATTTAGGATTCAGAAGAAAAAAAGAAAAGAAAATAACGATATCGAGCCTTATTTGATTTGAGCCAGAGATTGGTTCCCCTATTTGTTTATTTGTTATATATGGAAGGCAAGTAAGGAATGACACTCCAAGATTATGACTACACGCTAACCTTCATATGCATACATGGTTTGGGTAGTTAGCGTTACATTCAATAAAAAACGTGACATCTAAAAACATTTTAAAAAGACACATCTATGCATATTATAATGTCACGTTATGAAGGGTTACCATGTTATAATGTCACGTTTAATCCAGGAAAAAAAATGCAATATCTCATATATGCGTATTATAATGTTACATTCAATCCATCAAACAAAAGACACATTCACACAAAATCACGTACCACATATCATTTGTAGATCTAGTTATGCATGGGATCTATCGTTATATCCATCAATTAGAGCTAATAAATCCAACCGTGAGATATTCCGCCTACTTTCCAAAATAAAAAGAAATATAAATATATGTTTTTCCTATTACCTCGCAGGTTGTAAAAATCATCTAGATCAACGGTCCACAGTTAGTAGGGTGTACTATAACAAAACCCAATGAAATAAGATTATCTGGATCGAGTAGTCACTGTTGCATCTAGTCACCATCGGATCGCATGTTTTCAGACATATTTGCTCACGATAACTGCATTGACATGCTAGTCAGACCTGGTTCTCCAAAATTAAGTTATTAAAACAATCTTCATGTTAGCAACATGTTTCTGTTATGACCGGAATACAATATACCAGGTGCTGGCGTACAAGTGGCTAGATCCGCCCAGATCAGATAGGTGGTGTCTAGAATTAGATGGGCTATCAGCCCAATTATCTTTATTTGCTATTTGCAATTTTGTAAACTCTATTTATAGAATGAAGCAAGAAGCAACAATTAAGTTGCTGGCTTCCCTTGGGACGCACTCTCGCTGCTACGGCTCCTCGCCAACATTGAGAGTACAGACCACGCACTCTCGCTGCTACGGCTCCTCGCCATTGAGAGTACAGACCACGTTCTCCCCTCTTCCACCCCTACAACCTCCGCAGCAACTCCGGTAGGACATCAAGACCTAACAGTTTCACTTATACCTTTGTTTAATATGTTTCTCTAAAAACTAAGTTGTGGTCATGCGTATTTCTCAATACAATAAATAACTTCAACATAACTAAGTCATGCCATAGAAGGCAATAACTAACCCAGTGTTGTCATTTTGTCTAATTCCCAACAAGCTCGCTATCTTGCAATCATGTGATCCAGTCAAAGACATTAGGCAATTATGCCACTGCAAAATTCAAATAGCTTGTGCTTCCTTTCTACCATGATTATATATATTTCCACGTATATAGTAGTGCAGACTTACCATTAAAGTTGATTTTTATAATATCATTTTGGATCATAAAAGGTTTCCCCTTGCTTTGCTTAATGAGGGCGAGAGATGCGGAGGGTACACTGGCATCAAACGGCTTGACATGAATAATATATGCAATAAGGGAACAATGATTTGAGATTGCTTAAATCATAAGCAAGTGGTGAGCCAAAATTTCACAGTACATGTGAAGATCATTCAGTTTGTGTGGCACAAGATTTCACATGTGTATTTCAGATAATTTTGGCAATGCAACCGATGACGAATGAGAATCAAAGGCCGATTATGGAGGAACATAATATGCTGCAGATAGAGGTGAAGACTGAAGAGCATACCAAGTTTTGTCCCAACAAGGATTATGGGCACGCCAGGAGCATAGTGCCTTAATTCAGGAATCCACTGGAAAAAAAAACGACACACACAGGTCATATGCAAGAAATGGCGAAATGCAAGTCAAGAAGCTAAAATAAATAAGAATGCATTAAATGAGGGAGCAAGGAAAGTGAGCAGGGCAAGATTATTGCCTTCTTAGAGACATTCTCGTAGCTTGCTTTGCGGCCTTGTTTAGGTCCAAAAAATTTTGCAAAATTTTTTAGATTCCCCGTCACATCGAATCTTTAAACGCATGCATGGAGTATTAAATATAGACGAAAATAAAAACTAATTGCATAGTTTGGTCGGAATTGATGTGATGAATCTTTTGAGCCTAGTTAGTACATAATTGGACAATATTTGTCACAAACAAACGAAAGTGCTACAGTACCTATTTTGCAAAAAATTTTGGAACTAAACAAGGCCGCAGTCTATTGTAATCTTCTTGTCCTGTAAAATTCATAGAATGTCAGTAACAGTACTTAGGAGCGGGAAAGAGTGCAGATACAAAGAAGGATGCTAATGCCAAGGGAAGAGACCTGCTGTATCCCACAGACCCAAGTTGACAGTGCTCCCGTCGACCACAACATTGGCACTGAAGTTGTCGAACACAGCCCAATAGTGGCTGAGAGTAGGCGCAAGAGTAGGGCTACAAGCCTATATTTATTCTTGAAGTTATTTCCTTAATTGATAGATCAAATAGTTATATATATGAGTTGTAATCCCTTTGAACAGAATTAAGCAAGAGTATTATTATACTCGGCTTCCTTTAGGGAGCCAGGAGTTTCCCAGAAACCCTAGCCGTCGCTCTCTCTCTCTCTCTCTCTGGCGCGCGACCACGGCACCTCGCCGCCGCGCGACGTTCAAGCCCCGCCCGCCCATCTCTCACCGCTACAACCTTCGTTCGACAAGGCACAGAGAACCGCTGCCTATCAACTTGGTATCAGAGATGTTATGACCGGCATCCAATATGCCAGGAGGTGGCCCAATAGTGGCTGAGAGCAGGCGCAAGAGTAGGGGCTACAAGCCCATATTTATTCTTAAAGTTATTTTCTTAATTGGTAGATCAAATAGTTATATATATGAGTTGTAATCCCTTTGGATAGAATTAAGCAAGAGTATTATTATACTCGGCTTCCTTTAGGGAGCCGGGAGTTTCCCAGAAACCCTAGTCGTCGCTCTCTCTCTCTCTCTCGCGCGCGCGACCACGGCACCTCGCCCCCGCGCGACGTTCCAGCCCCATCTGCCCATCTCTCACCGCTACAACCTCCATTCGACAAGGCACGGAGAACCGCTGCCTATCAGTCTTATAGCCACATAAGCAACTGCATAATATTGTAGCCAAGACAATTCAAATGAACGAAGACAAACAATTTGGCAGGGAACAATAGTTAACGATTCTATGTGGCTATGATCTCACAGGTCACAACAAAAGAAACGAAAAGAAACACTCCTATACTTTGTGGCTCCCACAAAATATATAAGAGGGAACATCAATCAAGGTAACCTACGGGTATGGTAGAATTGTGTTGTCCCTAATTACAGTGGCAGGAATTGGCATCGTCGGAAACCTTCTAGGCCTGGTTGATGAGTTGAGGTCTTTGGATCGTTCCAATTTTATTCATTTTGAGTGTATTTTCAAGAGTCGGGTTTGTAATGCAGCTGCCCATGCGCTGGCTAATATGAGGTATGAGTGTGTTGAAGGGGAAGAGATAATTGGCAACTATGTCCCTTTGAACGTTAATGTAATCGTGGTCGCTGATTCTTCAGCAGACAAGTAATGAAAGTCCCGGAGTAACAAAAAAAGTACAGTGGCATGATTCCCATTTTCTTTGTCCTCCTAGAAAAATCAACAGGGTAAGTTTCTATGTCTAATTGTCGGGAGGAGTAGCTGAGCTGTATCTAGATGATGATTGGGTAGAAATCAATGTGCGGAAGAACAAAAAAGAAAAACAAGATGAATTCCGTTGGTTTATCCCCTCCCCTGAGTCCCTGTGTGAGCAGGGGGAGCCGATTTACTCCTGCTCCTTGGCAAAAGGGCCAGTGCGTGAAGGAAGAAAGGTTCTCAAGCCGAAAAAAGAAAATAGAAATTTCAACTCACAGTGGGGAAGTGTTGGAGGTGTAGGAGATGAACATGCAGGTCTTTCCGACGGCACCGTCCCCCACGGTGACGCACTTGATGAACCGAGACGCGCTCATCGGTGGAGTAGATGTAGATCTATTCTTCTCCTCCTTGATTCTTGTCCTTGGGCTCCTCCGGCCTCCGGGCACCTCAGGCCACAGTTGACCACCGCCTTTCTTATCTTCCTCGGTCCCTCGGGAGGGATGGAAGCAGGTAGGCAGGCCGGCCATCGGCCGTCCTGTGAGAGCTAGTTCTCATGTGATGTCTCACCTGCCGGCTGACTCCCGTCTCAGTGGGGTCTCGTCTCTTCCGTCGAATGCACTCACGTCTCCCCTCTCTCCCTCTCTAGTCTACTGTCTAGGTGAGGTGAGGTGGGGCTCTCCGGCTGTGTGTGGGGGCTGGACGGTGGTGACAGCGACGAGAGATGGAACAGCATCCCAGCCCAGTCCATCCAGGTCCAGAGCTGAGCCCAAACAATGGATGGCTGTTATTTTTATTTTTGAATTTTTTTTGAGCAACTTTTATTTTACTAGCCCCTTAGCACCTCCGTGCAGCCTTCAAATGGCCCGAGATCGAAACTCAGGCCTCTTTGGCACGGAGCTTTAGGCATGTTCGAGACAACTCCAACTCTAGGATCCAAATCAACAGATCCCCCGTGGATCAGGATCCAGAAAAATGTTTTAGAGAGCTCCAAGTGAATTTGTTGGCTCAGCTCAATAGCATCCAATTTCATCCCATGAAAGAGAGCTCTTCGTCTCCTTTTGTCTCACTGTCACCCTAGGCTTGTGCATTAGACTCATCCCCTTCTTGAAGCTTGTAGATCAAACTCATGGGAGCTAGCTAGGAGCGTGCAGCGGGCGGAGCTAGGGCCATGCACCCGGCGTCGGGAGAGTTGCGACCCTGCATCTAACGGTGGGGTGAGCCATGCACGCGAGTCGACAACTGGGAAGGAGCATGCACGACCGGTGGAGCGAGGAGCACGCGATTGCGAGGTGGGGCAATGTGTGCGGCTAGTAGAGGGCGAGTGACGCGCGTGGCTGATGGTAGGGGGCGAGGAGCATGCACGGATAGCATCAGAGAATACACGTGTCATCATAGCACCTTCGAAACTCCTCGACAGTTCTACATGGCATGGAGGGGAGGGAGGTGTAACATGGTGGCACGGTGCGGAGAAGGAGGTTTGCCCGTCGAAGCTCATCATCAAGCTCAGAGCATGGCATAGTGGCTAATTTGGGTTTAGCAATGGAGAAGCGATGAGGAAAACAACAAACCTTTTGTTTGTGTGTAATGAGTGGGATGGATGGTTATTTTGGCCAACTCCAAAGATTCATGAGTTTTTGGAGCACCTAGAATCTATAGATCCGGTCGTCAGATCTAGATGTTTGATGGATCTAGATCTTGTGAGCTAAAGGGTTTGGATAAAAAATTGAATATGAAGTTGTTTGTTTAGATTGGGACAATTGGAGTTGTCCGAAACAAGCCCTTACATGCACAAAATACTAGAGTAGAGCTATAGTGTGTGGAGCTCTATTTCTATCTAATATAACAAAATAATTAGAAAAGATAGCCTTTTAATGACTGAATGTGCATTTGTCGATGTTACGCATGATTATCAGGAGTCCTGCATCACAAAAAATATTATTTGCAAAATTTAAATACTAAGTATTACTAAAGCTGGCATTTTCTATGCAATAATGGACAATCTATTTAAGGTGTTATAAATGCTTTTTTGGTATAGATGGTTTGATAGGTGATGTGCCAATTGAGTTAGTTGTTCAATCCGAGTAGTGCCCTAATAAACGGTCTCACATGGGTACTAGACAGTTCACTAGGACATAAAATGACATGTAGCACATGCAATCTTTGAGTTGTCCAACTCACCGTGTCTTGGCCACAAGTCAACGCACACTCAACCTCCAAGAACCAACACAAACCATCTGTCTCTAACCCTCTAACTCAAAAACAATGAAAATGAAGGAGGGAGAGGAAGAGGAAGGAGAAGGAGGCGGCCAAGAGCACTTCATGAGTTGCATCACCCAAACTCATATCCGGTGACTTGCCTCAAGCAAGTCACCACATAACTTTCAGGCACCTATTAACCGTCCAAACTTCATCCTGCAGCTTACAAAAAGAGATGCTTCAATCTCTCATCCCCGAGTCCCCGCTGACTCCACAACAACTCTCTCGCACCGTGAGCCGCGCTGCTACTGGCATCTGTGACGAGCGTCACCGTTGGCCATCTCGCGATGAGCTCTCCCATGCCACGCACTTCCACAGTGATCTATGTCGTGCATTGCCGCAGCCCTCCCATGCCTCCCTAGAGAGGCTAGAAATCACGCCGACCATGAGAGGATGAATCCATCACCGAGGCTCCATGAAGGAGCTCTCCAGCAGTGCATCGCCGTGGATGCTACGGAGATCCTTGCCACCATAGAGCGGATGGACTGAGGAAGGCAAGCACTCTATCAAGAGGCCTCATTTTGAAGTATTACATTGACAAACTTGTGAAGTATTGGAATTATAAAAAATACATGATTTTGTTTCAATTGATGTCTAGACTCTGGAGGCATTTTGCTGGAGCTTGGAGGTTGTGTAGGTGCTCGCTAACTGCGACCTGTCCAACAACAAGGCCTACCATCCATTGCCTGCTACCATCTCCCCAGACGACCGCTGCTAGTCCTTGGACGTCTCTGACCATCTCAGGCGTAAGCTCGCTGACGATGGTGTCATCACCTACATGGCTTCCGGCACCTCTAGGGAGACGCAGGGAGCAGCGATGGACTGGCGAAGCACGACATGGAATGATGTGGTGACGCACAACATGAGAGAGCGCATCACGGGTTGGCCAGTGGCGGCGTGACCATGAGGACTCAGGATGAGACATTGAAGCATCTCTTTTTCAAGTCATAGGATGGAGTTTGGACAATGGATAGGTGCCCAAAAGTTACGTGGTGACTTGCTTGAGGCAAGTCACCAAATCTGAGTCCGCATCACCCCTTGCTAGGGTGGAATAGGGAATTAATGCTCCCTTATCTAGCTAGCGTCGATGGTGAAGGAGTCCATTTGCCCTCCTACACCAACCAAGGACCCCAAGCTTGGGTTTAATTTTGATCAAGTTTGAGCAAGTTTTTGGCCAACCCTAGAGGCTTAATTAGGTTTCATCCCTAAATGTATCGTTGGTTAGCCAGTATTGGCCTAAAGCTCACACTTGCACAAAATCCACCAATATAGCTTTTATAGATGTGTTGTAGAGGTTCTTAGTAACAACAATTCTTTCACAAAGCTTTGGTCCGATCTGCTCTCGACAAACTTGGAAAACAAAAACTACGCATAGTGCTTTTGTTGCATAGTGACGGTTTGCATTTAGGCCCCAATAGGAGCCATATACATGTACATGCCACATATCACTCTTCTAATCTAACCTGGGGTTTGCTTTAAGATGAGTATAACTTTCTTTCTTTCTTTTTTGAGAAAATTAGTATGACTTTCTGAAAGAGTCTCGAAGTAGGTTTTTTTATCCCAGTCCAGTCGATTCCATATGGGCTTCTGGCTCTAAGTCGACGATTGATCAATCATAGTGAGGCTATCTCCAATAGGAGACTTAATGGGGAACTCAAACTTAAAATGGGTCTTAATATAATAATTATAGCCTTCAATAGAGTACCTATATGGAAGACCCAGTTTTGAGTATTAGAAGAGGCATTACCCAAGGCCTTGTTTAGTTCTTTTTTTTTTTGCAAAAATGCCACAGTAGCACTTTCATTTGTATTTGACAAACATTGTCCAATTATAGACTAACTAGACTTAAAAATTATCTCACAAATTATAGGTGTTGGGTATTTTAAACGCAAACAGAAAAATCCGCAAGC
>Ga0182004_10002981_pt1 | contig 13336 bp, 15 predicted proteins | sample Sormic07211540_1_FD_120479 | JGI IMG/M metagenome (GOLD analysis project Ga0182004, IMG submission 120479) | Endophyte microbial communities from Sorghum bicolor roots, Mead, Nebraska, USA - 072115-40_1 MetaG | ecosystem: Host-associated > Plants > Roots > Unclassified | place: USA: Nebraska...
AAAATAATTATATAGTTATCCTTGGGCGATCTTGAATCTTAATTAGTACACTCACGTTCCCTGTGGAAAATCGATACTCTGGAATACTCCCGGGTGAAAGCTACATCAGTATCCGTGCTCTTGAGGATTTTTCTGTTTGTGTTTAAAATACCCAACACGAACCCAAAGGAACAGTAGGTGATTTATGACCTAGTCTATAGTTCTTAATCTAAGGGGGGTACAATCAATTTAGAAAGCTATTGAGAATGAGGAAATAGCTAATGTACTCTGGTTCTAATAACCGGTAAGCTTTGTATAATATTGTCTTATCAGGCAAGTAACCCGAATAGGAGAAAAAACAGAGTAATCTCCTATCGGGCACCTATAAGCCTATCGGTCCTATCAACGGGAAGTGGACTACAGAGGATTCAATGTAGCTATAAAGTCACCTACGCGAGCTACCACTGTCCGGCTGATCACAGGACATCTACAAGCAACCATAGCCCAGACACCACGTCTATGCTACGAATCACTACTCTGACCTAGGAGCTACCCAAATCGAAGTACTCAATATAATATGTGTTGCAAACCAAAGAACGAATAAAAATAAGTTTTTTACTTGAATCAGAATGGTAAATACAAAAGTACCTCAGAACGCAGCTCCGGGCGAGGGAGCCGAATCCTGACGGATACAGCTCCCGAGGAAGCTCTGACAGGCCGGGACTCCTCTGAATCTCTACTCCTCTACTCTATCTCTCTAATCTCCATCTTGATTACTAGCCTAGATCTAGTGGATTTCTATCTAATGCTCTAACTCTCCATCTCTTGATCTGGCCTCCACCAAGGGGGGTCTAGCCCTCTATTTATAGCCTGGTGGGATGGATACGCGCTGTTGGATCAAACCGACTTAACAAGCGGCCAAGATGGCTCCTCGGAGGTGGTGGAGGAAGCTTCCGGAAGGGGAGGGGGCAGAACCCTAGCCATAGGGGGCCGACCGGCGTAGGGGTGGGGCCGGCCGGCCCCACCTGGTGGCCTCTGCCAGTCTCGTTGCTTTGGGTGTCTTCTGGAGCCTTCCTGACCCCATTGGCGGTGTTGTTGCATCACGGATAAGTTTCATGTTTATTTTGCACTTGAATCCCTCTTTTCAGCTTTTCCTAAAATAAACCCTGGAAAACACAGAGTATGCAAAACTCGTGGAAATTGTCAGTGATAACCCTATTCTAGTAGATATTCATATATGGTGGAGAAATAAATGGTAACAAATTTTGTGAGTTAACAGGTGTCAACAGTCAGCTAAACTAACTAGGTTAGTCGGCTTGGCTGACTTATCTACACCTGCACAAAAATGTTGAATTTTTCATGCGTCGGCTGTTCTTCAATTTGAAAATTATGCCCACCGATGTCATAGCCAGATGCTTTGTTGAGCTAACATGTTGGCCTTTTGATTTCCATACCTTGGAACATGCTGAATTTGAAATTTAGCAAAAGAACCAATGATATCGAGGCAAGCATCAAGACAAACTCTTAGTGATCCTTCTAAACATTGAAATTCACTAGTAACAATTTGTTGTACCACCAACAAGGAATCATCATAGGCTTCAACATGCTTTACTCCCATGGAATGCAACATAATCAACCAAATAGTAAAGCTTCATATTCAGTCTAATTATTAGTGCAATTAAAATCCAATCGGCTTGACATTTCAGTTTCAACACCATTGGGAGAAATAAGAATAATACCGACATTTTGGCCATCTTTACAAACTGATCCATCAAAGTATAACATCTAGAGAGTAAAGTAAGGTAATTGATCTCATCATCTAAATCAATACCATGCTCAATAATAAAATCAACAATAACTTGACCTTTTAATGTTTTCAATGGTTCAAAAGCCAAGTCATATTCTGTTAGTGCGTATTCCCATTTGCATATCTTTCCACAAAGAATTGGTTAATATAGCATGTGCTTTATCACATCGGCCTGACAAGCAACAACACATGTACTAGACAAAAGATAATGCTTCATCTTGGAACAAGCATAGTATAGTGATAGCATACTTTCTCTATATGGACATACCTTGCTCATGATCAAGAAGACGGCGACCAAGATAAGCAATCACATTGTCTTTACCTTCATCCTCTTGAGTCAAAACAACCCTGATTATCTTCTCTTTGGCAGCAATATATAATTTAAAAGGAACTCCTCTTCTTGGTGCATGAAGAACTGGTGGTGTTGATAAATATTCCTTTATCTTCTCAAATGCTTCTTGTTATTTTTTCCCCCAAGTGAATTCAGTTTCATCCTTCAGCTTCAATATGAGGGTGAAGAAATAATCTTCTCGGACAAGTTAGCAATAAATCTCCTCAAGTAGTTCACCTTTCCTAAGAATTTTTGCAAGTCTTTGCATGTAGGCATCTGAATATTCTTAATCTTATTCTATCCTTTTGAGATCAACCTCTATGCCTTTGTGATGAGGACATCCCAACCATACATGATCTTTCTCATGTCAATCATTCACCATCCAACCTAAAAGATACAATTCAAGGGCCACTTACAAGAAGTCATACCAAGAAACTCCAAGAGTAGGTGAATTTATTGCTAATTGATTTCAATTTTAATACTTCTGAGAATGTTATACTATCTAAGTATTCTATATTGATGTAATCAGGAATACATATGAAGAAAAGGATGAGACAGATCATGAGGATCGGCCCAATAAGGAGGAATCGAACCAGCATGTTCAGACGCCCGATCAGTTCAGTGCTGATGGTTCAGACGTCCGAACCAACCACTCTAAAGAACATGTCATAAATTTTGATTCCCGAAAGCTATGAAGGTGAATGAGGACATTTTGGAAAGCTTAAGAAGTCTAATTTTCAATTCAAGAAGTTCCATATATTTTGGATATCGTATGCTCGAGATATAGTCAGTTTTGTGAAGACTGCTCTAGAAGTCTAAGTCTGTCACGTCAGGAAATTGGTGCAAATCTTTGTTCAAAACTGTACCAATCTACAACGTGTCATAGTGCATGGAATATATGGTTGGAAAGATCATCAAGTTAACTTTCCAATGCATCCAACGGTGCATCATTTGGACTTCTCAAGATGGAGTTATTGCCAAAATACTGACAACTGTTCCAGAAGACCAACAGCCTCTTGTTCCCACTTCAGAAGCCATTTCATGGAGGCCTTTTCACATTCTTAGTCTTTTTATTTCTATCTCGAGTTTACACCTATCTAGCAGGATTGTTGCTAGTATAAATATCCCTTAAGACTCATTGCACACTAAGATTTTGATAATTAGAATACAGACCACTTTGTTCAGCTGTGTGCTAACAAAATTAGAGAGAGATTCTCTACCCCTTTGCTCTTGCATTTTCCCTTGTGGATATTATAGAAGCAGCCGCATCATCGGCACCCAATCTGTGCTCCTGATCTTCGTGTGTTGAGGTTGCGTAGGTTGGTTCTTTGAGAGTGTGATTGGGCAAATCCTTGGTTCAGGCTGCCGTAGAGAGACGGTGGTTGGCTCCTTGTGCGTATCGTCATGTTGCACTAGTTATCGCTGCTTGCAGCAAGTTATCCGCCGTTCTTCGTCAAGTTATCAAGATCAAGATCCTACATTGTGAAGATCGGGACAATGACCTCATTATCTGGTATCAAAGCTTTCGTTGCCATGGTAGGATTTTTACCCTTAGCTACATATATATTTTGTGTTCGTCCTATCCAATAAAAAGCCACAAAAATATTTTGCATCAACCCGTTGTTTCAATCTGTTATTCTTGTGAGTTTGGTTAAATTTCGGTCTATTAGAGTCTATGTTTTAGTTGCTGATCATATTCCTTTGCGTGTCCTTTGAGCTTCTTTAATATATCTACAAATTCCTAAAAACAAAAATTCAGAAACCCGTATCATCCTTCGCGTAAATTTTGATCTTATCAAGTTAGAACGCTGACGGTTGTGTCTTGTTTCTACCAAAAAGAAACTGTACAATTTTGTATATGATCTTATTCTTAGTTGTGTAAAAAAAAGGTGACAAAAAAAAGAAAGAAAGAAAAGACTCAAAAAAAAGAGAAGAAAGATTGAGGAAAGAAAAGTTGTGAAGGAAGAGTAGAAAGTTCCGTTTGTTTATGTGCACAAGCTCTGAATTTTATATTAAGTAGCACAATCAGCTTGTTATCTATCTTTGGTGCAAAATTTTGCTTGGGTTGGATTGCAACACTTGCATCCTAACCATACTCCTTATTTGCATCAAATTTGAAAGTATCTTTGCGTGTGTGTTTGATCCATTTACATCACTCATATCTTGTGGTCAGCACTAGGCATTGTACTTCTATTTGGGAATGCGGTTTAACTTTACAAAATATCAAGAATTCAGATTGCATTCCTTAAGAATTATATCCCTACCAAGGTACACAAATAATCCACCGTCATAGGAAAACACTAATCTTGGATTCTCCCAACCATCATTCTCGGTTACCACCTCGCATTGGTCCTCTGTAATCTGCTGCAGGGAACATGCACAAGCTTCCGGTTGGTAAGAGAGGTGACATTGAGAGATTCCACATATATTTTCCTATTCCACAAATATATATATTTAGCACACCATCACTAACTTGACAGGAAGATGGCTGAGATTGAAGATTGTGTCACCATGACACAATTCAATGAGATGAAGCAAAGTATGGACAAGCTAACAGCCAATGTTCAAGCACTAATCACATTCAAGATCGCCCTCATAATGATGCCAATGCAAGTCAACATAGAGATGATGTTGAGGAAACATAAGAAAAAGCTGCTGCTAGAATTGTAAGAGAACAACGAAGAAGACAGAGAAACCATGTTGCTACAAATGCAAGAAGACCTCCACTTCGCAGTCATGGAAATGATGGCAGAGGTGCTGATCGTGGAAGAGATCATAGGCTAGAGGAAACTAAAAACTGAAGAAGATGATGAAGAAGAAGAGGTTGAACAGCCCTATCATGATGATCGTCGTCACCGAGGTAATGATGGGCGCAATCGACCCAATGAGGAGAGGTTTGGCAAGTTAAAATTCACCATGCCCAAGTTTGAAGGAGGATCTAATCCTGAAACATATCTTACATAGGAGTTGAAGGTGGATAAAATTTTTCATGTGCATAATTATTCTGAGCGAAAGAAGGTTGCCATGGTTGCTCTTGAGTTCGATGGATATGCTCTAATCTGGTGGGAGCAAATGCTCAATGAAAGAGAAGAAGCTGGCCAAGGTGATGTTCGTTCATGGGCTTAAATGAAAAGAGAATTGAGGGCAAGATTTGTCCCCAAACATTATCGTCGTGATTTATTTGATAAGCTGAAGAATCTTAAGCAAGGAAGCCTCAGTGTTGATGAGTATTATAAAGAGATGGAGAAGGCGATGATTAGAGCCAATGTATATGAAGATGAAGAGCAAACAATTGCAAGATTTATGTCAGGGCTGCATCGTAATATTCAACGCATTGTTGAGTTTCAGCAATACTGCAATCTTGTTGAATTGGTGCGTCAAGCTAGCAAAGCTAAACGTCAATTGCAGCAATATATGAAGTCTAATAGAGGAGTATCTTTCAGCACAAAGAGTGCAGCAAGTGGAAGCAAATTCACACCAAGAGGTAGTGTAAGTAAAAGTACAATCTCCAACTCAAGTGGTGGTGCCCGGTTTAGCAATTTTGGAGCTTCTAGTGGCAAAGAGATGGCTGCTCCAAATGAGAAAAGCAAATCAGCAAACTCAGTGAGTTCTTCCACCAAGAGTAGTGGAATTCAGTGCTTCAAGTGTGGTGGTCGTGGTCATGTTGCAAGAGAGTGTCCAAACAATAGAACCATCATTGTGAATGATCAAGGAGAGTATGAATCTACTAGTGAGGTAGAAGAAAAAAGTGAAGAGGAGAATAATCTTGAGAAGGACATTTGTGAATTTGAATCTAGTGCTGCTCTTGTTGTAACTCAGATTTTGAGTGTGCAACTGAATGATACTGAAAATGGACAGTGGCACAATCTTTTTCAGACTAGAGCTAAAGTGCAAGATAAGGTTGTGAAGGTAATCATTGATGGAGGAAGTTGCCACAATCTTGCTAGCAAAGAAAAGGTTGAAAAACTTAGTTTGAAGTTGCTAAAACATCCTCATCCATACCATGTGCAATGGCTTAATAATTCAGGTTCTATTAAGATTGCACAAAGAATGAAAGTTCCTTTCAAGATCGGTGAATATATTGATACCATGGAGTGTGATGTGGTGCCTATGATAGTGTGTCACATGCTGTTGGGAAGACCATGGCAATATGATCGATCATCTCTACACTGTGGTAGAACCAATCAATACACCATCAAGTGGAAGGGCAAGGAGTTGATTCTTAAACCCATGACACCACAACAAATTCTGGCTGAGCACTTGCAAAAGAGTTCTAAAGTGAGGAATGAGAGTGCAAAAGAAGGAGAGAAAAACAATTTGAGTGCCTTCCACAAATCGGAGAGTGAGAGCCACAAGCCGAATATGAGAGAAAAGAATAAAAGAGAGCGAAAGAACTTAGTGATGATAGCCACCAAATCTGAAATGAGAGAAGTGAGGAGAAACCCAGAACAAGTATTCAAACATACTTGTGTGCAAAGACACATTGCTTTCAGCTAACGACTAACATCTATCCCTAGTATTGTTACACATATTTTGCAGGAATATGGAGATGTCTTTCCAGAGGAAACACCTGCTGGACTTCCTCCCTTGCGTGGCATTGAACATCAAATTGATCTCATTTCTAGAGCTACACTTCCAAACCGTCCAGCTTACCGCACCAACCCTGAAGAAACCAAGGAGATTCAAAGGCAAGTACAAGCACTTTTATATAAAGGTTATGTGCATGAAAGTTTAAGTCCTTGTGCTGTTCCTATGATTTTGGTGCCAAAGAAAGATGGTTCATGGAGGATGTGTGTAGATTGTAGAGCCATAAATAACATCATTGTTCGTTATCGTCATCCTATTCCTAGCCTAGATGATATGCTTGATGAATTGAGTGGATCTATGATATTTTCTAAAATTGATTTGAGAAGTGGCTACCATCAAATTTGAATGAAAATTGGAGATGAATGGAAAATTGCTTTCAAAACAAAGTTTGGGCTGTATGAATGGTTAGTTATGCCTTTCGGTTTGACTAATGCACCTAGCATGTTTATGAGATTAATGAACCATGTCTTGTGCGCCTTCATTGGAAAATTTGTTGTTGTTTACTTTGATGATATACTAATTTATAGCAAGACATTGGAGGAACATGCTGCTCATATTCAACAAGTTTAGGACATACTTAGAAAAGACAAATTATTTGCTAACATGGAGAAGTGCACATTTTGTACAGAAGAGGTTGTGTTTCTTGGTTTTATTGTTTCAGGTTTAGGAATTCAGGTTGATGAATCAAAGGTGCAAGCAATAATGGATTGGCCGACTCCTGAAAATGTAAGCTAGGTGGACTGATGGGTCACTTTGGATGGAGAAAGACCTATGAGATGCTAGTCATTTCTACTGGCCAAAGATGAGAAGAGACGTTCAACGACTTGTGCAAAGATGCGTCACCTGTCACAAAGCTAAGTCAAAACTGAACCCCCATGGTTTATATACTCCATTGCCTATTCCTAGTGTTTCTTGGGAAGATATTAGCATGGATTTTGTTTTGGGTTTACCTAGAACAAAGAGGGGGATGGACTCAATTTTTGTTGTTATTGATCAATTCTCTAAAATGGCACATTTTATACCTTGTCATAAAAGCGATGATGCTTCCCACATAGCCTCTCTATTTTTCAGGGATATTGTAAGGTTGCATGGCATGCCCAAGACGATTGTTTCAGACTGTGACACCAAGTTTTTGAGCTACTTTTGGAAGATGTTATGGGCAAAGCTTGGAACCATGCTGCTGTTTTCCACCACTTGCACTGCTGCATGTTGGGGCATTAGCACCGATTGGGAAGGGCCTGTTGCCCCGGTTCCCGAGCCGGTGCTGCCCTTCCGGGACTAAAGGCCCACCCTTTAGTCCCAGTCCGGTGAATCGGGGCTAAAGTCCCCCCTTTAACACCGGTTGGTAATACAAACCGGTGTTAAAGGTTCCTGCCAGGGTTGCCACGTTGCAGGACCCTTTAACACCGGTTGGTATTACTAACCGGTGTTAAAGGGTTTCTTTTTTTTGGTTCATTTCTTCGGTTCTATTTATTGTTTTTATATAATAATAATAGGTTTTTCAATGCATATTTTATGCTGATACAATAATATATTTATAGTACACGCATATTAAGCATATATAAATGAATAGAACACTCTCTATGCTGCTGTGAGCCTTGATAAAGAAGAACTTGAAGGAATGGGAAGAGTGCTTGCCACATGTGGAATTCGCTTACAACAGGGTAGTACACTCTACAACTAATATATGTCCATTTGAAGTTGTATATTGTTTCAAACCACTTGCTCCGATCGATCTATTTCCTCTACCTTTGTAGGAAAGAAGTAACCTGGAAGCGTCCAAGCGTGCATCCTTTGTCAAGAAGATTCATGAGAAGACCAAAGAAGCAATTGAGAAGAGATCCAAGTACTATGCTGCATGGACAAACAAGCATCGCAAGAAGGTGACATTTGAGCCAGGAGATCTAGTTTGGATACACCTTCATAAAGACCGTTTTCCAAAGAAGCGCAAATCCAAGTTGATGCCACGAGGAGATGGCCCATTCAGAGTGCTGGCCAAGATCAATGATAATGCTTACAAGATTGAACTTCCTGAAGAGTATGGTGTTAGCACAACCTTCAATGTTGCTGACTTAACACCATTCTTTGGACTAGAAGATTCAGAGTCATCGAGGTCGACTCCTTTTCAAGAGGGGGAGGATGATGAGGACATCCCAACCATGCATGATCTTTCTCATGTCAATCATCCACCATCCAACCTAAAAGATACAATTCAAGGGCCACTTACAAGAAGTCATACCAAGAAACTACAAGAGCAGGTGAATTCATTCCTAATTAATTTCAATTTTAATACTTCTGAGAATGTTATACTACCTAAGTGTTCTATGTTGATTATAATCAGGAATACATATGAAGAAAAGGATGAAATTGACCATGAAGATTGGCCCAATAAGGAGGAATCGAACCAGCATGTTCGGACGCCCGATTAGTTCAGTGCTGATGGTTCAGACATTCGAACCAACCACTCTAAAGAACATGTTATAACGTTTGATTCCCGAAAGCTATGAAGGTGAATGAGGACATTTTGGAAAGCTTAAGAAGTCTACTTTTCAATGCAAGAAGTTCCATATATTTTGGATACATTGTGCTCGAGATAGAGTCAGTTTTTTGAAGACTCTTCTAGAAGTCCAAGTCTGTCACGTCAGGAAATTGGTGCAAATCTTTGTTCAAAACTATACTAATCTACAATGTGTCATGGTGCATGGCATATATGGTTGGAAAGATCATCAAGTTAACTTTCCAACGCATCCAACGGTACATCATTTGGACTTCTCAAGTTGGAGTTATTGCCAAAATACTGATAGCTGTTCCAGAATACCAACATCCTCTTGTTCCCACTTCAGAAGCCATTTTGTGGAGGCCTTTTCACATTCTTAGTCTTTTCATTTCTATCTCGAGTTTACACCTATCTAGCAGGGATGTTGCTAGTATAAATATCCCCTAAGACTCATTGCAAACTAAGATTTTGATAATTAGAATACAGACCACTTTGTTTAGCTGTGTGCTAACAAAACCATAGAGAGATTCTCTACCCCTTTGCTCTTGTGTTTTCCCTTGTGGAGATTACAGAAGCGGCCGCGTTATCGGCACCCAATCCTTGCTCCTGATCTTTGTGTTTAGGTTGCATAGGTTGGTTGTTTGAGAGTGTGATTGGGCGAATCCTTGGTTCCGGCTACCGTAGAGAGACAGTGGTTGGCTCCTGTGTGTGTCATCAGGTTGTACTAGTTATCGCTTCTTGCAACAAGTTATCCGCCGTTCTTCGACAAGTTATCAAGGTCAAGATCCTACATCGTGAAGATCGGGACAACGACCTCATCACTTTGTCATGAATTATAAAGCCTAAGAACTTTCTAGTTGATACTCCAAAAGCACATTTAAGTGGGTTCATCTTCAATCTATAGCAGCACATCCTCTCAAAAGCAAGACACAAATCAGCAAAATGAGATTTATGGGCAGCTAATTTAATCACAGCATCATTAATATAAACCTCCATAATCACCCCAATTAGATCATGGAAAACCAAATTCATAGCTCTTTGATAAATAGCACCTACATTCTTTAGCCAAATGTAATCACAAGCCACTCAAGGAGACCAACAAAGCCATGACAAATAAAAGCCATCTTAGACATATCTTCTTTAGCCATGAAAATCTGATTGTAACCAGCATTGCCATCAGGAAAACTAATAACTCAATGTCCTGAAGCATCATTGATGAGCATATTGGCTATAGGCATAGGATATTCATCTTTTGGTTGTTCAGGTCTCTAAAATCAATGTAAACTCTAATCTTCATAGAATCCTTCTTCTCAACAAGCACAACTTTAGAGACCCACTCTGCATACCTGCATGGCTGAATAAACCTCGCTTGTAAGAGCCGATTAATTTTCTCTTTAACCTGATCATAAATTGTAGAATTAAATTGACAAGCGTGTTGCTTGAAAGGCCTAACCATCCTTAATGGGGAGTCGATGCTCAACAAGCTCTCGGCCCAATCCAGGAATCTCTATGTAATTCTATGCAAAACAAATCAACATATTCCTTAAGAAGCACAATTAACTCAAGTTTGTAATCAGCTTCCAAGTTTTGATTTATAAACGTCAGCCGAGGCATAGAGCCATCCCTAATGTCAACTTGTTCCAAATGGTCGACCAATGTGAAACCTTGGCCCAACTTATCATGCTCGTCAAATCATCAATAGCTTCACATGCAGCGGTCTTATTAGCCTGATACTGTAAACATAATCTTTTAACCATTCAACATTAACATCCATTAATAACAAAAATTACATGATGATATTGAGTTGATTATCAGTTGGCTTCAAGGATATAGGAACAAAACCTTGCCTAGTAACACTAATAAACTCAAAGCTAGAAAGATCTCTACCAGATAAGCAAGTAATAACATCATGCCCCTTAAACATGGGAGCATCAGTTGTGGCTATATCAACCAATGAATCTAAATGCACAATCTCAACAACGTTTCCAACCCATTAAGAAATTGGTGGAAGCTAGAAGGCACATAATGATTGGAATGGATCTAATCTCACGACCAAATATCAAGTCATAACTACCTTACACATCAGCAATGAAAAATGCTATAGCTAGAGTCTTGCTTCCAATGGTGAGCTCCATGCTAGCAACTCCTCTAACTGGGATGGGCTCACCTCCTCCAATGCTAGTGATGGTCATATTGGTCTTGATCAACTCATCATCAGTACCACCAAGCTTCTTGTAAAGCGGATATGGCATCAGGTTCACTATAGCCCCACTGTCCACCAACATACTATGGATTGGTATGCCATTGATATGGCCCTTTAGTGCAGAAGTTTGAGATGCTTAATAGAGTCATGTGGTTTCTTGAACACAACATCCTCCATTGCAAAGTTAAACACTATCGCCGGTGAATCATCTTCAACAATATAGTAATTGGTGGACAAATAGACCACATTGACCTCCGCTCTTTTTGGAGTAGCTTCATAATCAACCATCTCCTATCGAGCACCTTAGAAACCTCAGGAACCTCCATGCCAACCAGAGCAACAATAGTGGAAGCAAAATCATCAGAGGACACCTCAAGGCACCTGAGACAGTTGAAGTTGGCTCAACCAACTCTAAAGTCAGCTTAGCCAACTCTAGGACTTCTAGAGCAACATCAACATCTTGACCTATCAGGGGATTTTGACATGTTTAGAGTCGAGGCGTTCACCCTCTACCTTTGGCAAGCATCTCCCTCTTCTATTGCTTATGCCAAGAACGCTACAACTTATGCCGTTGAGTCTTATTCAACCCACAAGGACACCATATGGGTTGGCGATACATGGAATTGCCTTTGGCACGTTTCTTTTCTTCAATTATGGCAACTCCTTTAGGATCTTCATCATGCTTAGATGATGGAATTTCTTCAATTACAATCGGCTCATCATGGTTAATGATGGGATCTTCCATGGAACTAATTGTGATGACTGATTGATGCCTAGCTCTCGGTGGGGGAAATGACAGGAGCCTCAATCTTCTTAGGCATATAAACTTGTTGCACTGGTGCTTTTTCTAGATCTTTGTGGGATCACATCTTTGGAAGCAACCACTTGATTTTGATTTGCACTGCTAGAGCTCGATTGACCATTGTTTAATCAACTAAAGATGGAGGGTATTTGAACTCGAGCAGCAAGCCCTCCCAACCTTTGTTGACTTTGTATAGGCGCTGCCAAAGGATACGACACCCAAACTCCATAGGGACCCCATTGCGGCATGACTAGAGATGGAATGGGTGGTCCCCATTGAGATACATGAGGGGCAACTCTTTGAGCTAGAGCTACTGGTTGCATCACTGCCATTTGCTTAACTCTGTCATCTTCTCACTTGGGTGGAGTAGACTCTTTTTTTAATGGTCGATTATGGGAATCAACATTTTGTTGCTTGTACGTTGCCATGAGCCTATCAAAAGTGCATGGTTGTCTGACCACAAGCTTCCCTTGGCTCTTCTTTTTATTAGTGTTTCAAGTACCAATCTCTAGCCTTCATGGAATGAATGTGCACAAAATTTGAACACCGAAGGGACTTGAGCTGCTAGAACTGGGGGAGTTAGCTAAACCGACTAGGGTAGTTGGCTCAACAAACTTAGTTGAGGTGGTGAAGTTGGCTAAGCCAACCCCTTGGGTCAGCTGAACTAACTGGCTCTGCTATAGGGTGGAGTCAGCTTGGCTGACTTGTGGAGTCGACCTAGCCGGCCTCTGCTATGCCACCATCATTTTGTACCACTGTTGCCTATTGATATTGGTTATGCACATGAAAGAATCTAAGAGAAATAATCCACAAGCACATGGACATTGGTGAGCACTTCACCTGGCCGTATTTATTTATCCGCAAGGAGAAAATGTGCAAAGTGTTGACGGTTATCAATTTTAATCATGAAATAAATAAGGAAAAGGACTAATCTACAAGCAACACCTAGAATTAGGGTTTGATCTTGCAGAATTCCACGAATTTTGCTATTTATCTATTTTTGCAGGGGGTTATCAGGAAATATGGAAGAAAGGCCCACACGTCGGGTTTACATAGAGATATTAACTTGTGCGCCAATTTTCCTCGGTCTAGAAGGTTCCAAAAACCACTCGAACGAGCGGGAGGCCGAG
>Ga0182004_10002982_pt1 | contig 13333 bp, 9 predicted proteins | sample Sormic07211540_1_FD_120479 | JGI IMG/M metagenome (GOLD analysis project Ga0182004, IMG submission 120479) | Endophyte microbial communities from Sorghum bicolor roots, Mead, Nebraska, USA - 072115-40_1 MetaG | ecosystem: Host-associated > Plants > Roots > Unclassified | place: USA: Nebraska...
ATTATAATAGCTAATCTAAAAATTTTCACGCCCTAAACAAGACCTTAGAGGGTGCTGCCTTGCGGCGGTTCTCTATGCCAAACTCTTCCACGGGCTGAAGCCGGAAACTGACGCCACGCGGAATGGACCGGCGCCGGCGGATCTTCTCACACAAAACGGAAGTACGGAACGGCACCAAACAACCGACATCATAAGATGCAGATGAGATCGACTTGTGCTGGAGTGTCCGTGCAGGAGAACTCATATTCTCCGCTTGATCTGCTCCGAGATGGACGCCCGGCGGCGCAGGAAAGGGATCAGGATCTAGAGGATACTGATAGGCGAACTGGGTTTGGGATGGCCACGATCTGGGCCGGAAGGGCCCAAGCAGAACCAAATGAATAAACCAAAGAAAATATTTAATTATTTATTTGGTGGTTAGATATATACAATTCTTAGAAAGAGAAGTATTGAAGCAGTACTTGTAAGTTTGACCTAATATATACATTCAAATACTAATACATATTTATGAGGTGTAATAAGTATTGGTGCAATATACTTTAACAATAAATTTATTTTAAAATATAGATATTGATAGTATTTTTTACTCCATCCGTCCAAGTTTTAAAGGGTTATAAGGATTTTTTTAGCAAGACCAAAAAATCTTAAGTACTCTTTATCTCATTTACTCTAGCCGAAAAAAAAATTCTGCATGCACCTTCATATATTTGGTTGTAATTTTTTTTATATATAAATCTATTCAAACCTAAAAGAAGTTTTCTTTAGGACAACTCAAATCCTTGTACTCCCTCTGTTTTTTAAGTGTCACATTTGGTTTGTCGTAAGTCAAACATTCCAATCTTTGATCAACCATTTTTAAAAATCCTTATAGTTTGACAATATATGTATTATATATTATGATAGTATTTCTCAGAGTAAATCTAAAATATAAATCTTATAATGTGAAACTATATTTTTTAAAAAAATTAATGACCAAAGATATACACGTTTATCTTAGGACAAACCAAATATGATATTTAAAAAAACAGAGCGAGTATTACAAGAAAGAGTCATGGAGTTGCTTGGGCGACGGTTATGTAGTTTATACTAAAATTGCAATTTTAATTTGTTGCAATTTATAGACATAATCTGCAAATTTTGGTACCGAGAATAAAAAACTCGTTAGGTTAAACCATAAACCCAGCAAAATTTGATCCGTGTGGCACAAATACAATCAACAATTTACAATTATTTCTATAATCATACAAGGACAAAATTTTGAAATGTTATGATACAAAGACAAATCACAAATCACAAAAATAATATTTTACTATTAGTAGTTGATTGTACAAGAGTATTGGCTAAAATTATCTCAAAATTCAGATACCTGAGATATAGAAGTGGAAGAGTATCTACTGTATCTAATATTGAAATTCTTTAATCCCAACATCTTGTCGCCCCGGCGTGAGCCTCAACTTTGGCACCAGCCCGTATGCCCTCGTTTGAATTAAGAGCCATCTCTGTTGGATCTTGTTCGAATAGTTTAAGATGAATAGAAATAAAAAAAATTAACTATTTTTTATCTCAATCCACTTCAATATACATCGATTGATGTGAAGCACACTTGGACGTGTTGCGCACTGTTACAGGCCTATCCAGCCTACTGTGCTCACACCATGGGCACTTGCTACAGGGGACACTAGAATTGACTCGTGACTAATAGACGGATTGATCCACCGATCTATCTAAGCATGATCGTATTATCACCACTATGGCTGATCCTCGTAACACTGAATTAGATTAGTAACTGATTGCCTTAACACCTCTACGTTATAGAGAGTTGAGTTTTCTCAATTGTGTCAGCAACTTGGCGCTACAATTCCACATCAGAATAACTAGGATATTATTTGACGGTTTAAACAGACATGTAGATCACCATAGCAGAATAGCCACAATATTGATAACATCCAAATCCAAACACTAAACGACATAGTGAAACCATCTTACTAGACGTCTAATGAAGCTGGTCACGGGAAGTATTCCTCGGGAACATGGAACTTGAGACCGATGGCCTATGACAGGAAAAACCAGATGTGAGCTGATGAAAGGCTTCAGGCTTTCCCAAACATGAGAAAGGGAAAGCATAACTACGAATAAGACTGACTGAAACTATGCGAAAGTAGCATAGCATCCACGTAATGTTAACTTCCAATAGATAGAAAAGGTTTAAACCCTGCTCTGCAAGTTACAAACGGTAGTCGTATTAACTACCTTGCCTGCTTTATATAATCCTTGTGAACCAGGTTGTTATATTTTCTCTGAATTATAAGTAAAGTGCAAGTGGCCTTCCAATTTGTTTGAATCCAATGGAGGAAAATGCTTGCTGATTGCTACAGGTAAACATGATTTTTCATACCTTAGCAAATTTTATATCTGCATCACTATGATCCTTCTCTCTCCCAGCAGCATCACCGACATAGAAAGATCTGTAATAATGGGCACATGTCAGAAGAGGAGCTTCTGTATAACTTTGCATCAAATAGAAAAATAAGGGGGTTGTTTTACTGTGTTCCCAAGTGTGACCAAAAGCTTAATCCACAAGACCAAGGTTGGGATTGCTAGTCACCTATTATTCAATTAAATACAAAATAACGTCTGTCCTATTTAGGATTGATCAATCCTAACCTATAAATGAGTGGATGGTAAATTGGTCTGGGCTCCTTTTTCCGTCTGGGTTTAGCCCATCTCTAATACCGTAATACATGTTCCCGTGTGGCAACCAGCTAACCACCTAGGAGAGGTGGTCAACACTGGGTATCTTACAACTACAACATAACAACATTGTCCACATATAAATCATATATTATAAACATATTGTGCTACTTACATGCATGTTAGCAAGTAAACGCGTATTGTGACGTCGACTAGAGAACTACAGGGTCATAGCAGCAAAGCAGCAGTCCTCAACTCCTCATCAAAAGCATTGCAAATCTATGATTGCAGTTATTTTCGCAGCATCTGAAAGACCCCCACAGGTTCCTACCCTATCATCTAACACTGTTTTATTTTAAATTTATAGGGCAAAGATCCAAAGAAAATACTAAGGTTTGACACAAGTGTCATCTCGAACCATCCCTTGTGATTGGGATTAGGTAGACCTCCAAGACGAGGCCCATCAATGCCTGCTACTTCCAAGAATATGTGCTGCACTCTGCAGACACATTCAAACCATGCCAAAATAACATACATAATAAATTTAAGAAACGGAATGTGTATATTTTTTTATGTGCACACCATTGCAATCAACTAACATGTCAGCCCTTATCCTGCATGGAAACTACTTTTAAGGTTGTGAGACAGGTGAGTGGTTCCAGGTTTCCAGCCGATTGAAACTACTAACATGTGTAGTTTCATTCAAAGAGAGGTGCAGTTTTTTTCAAACTGTTAGCCCAAGAGTGATTTTATGACTCTGCCAAAGCCCAAAGGGCGTGGTTCTTAAAATCTGAAGAAAAAAAAACTGAGAATAGGTGATTACTGATCCATGTCAATTTCGATTCCAGAATTGAAATGCTGAGCCATCAACCACCACATTCCAGGATTTGGTTTGCGGTATGGATCATCTGGAATATCTTTTCCTTTCCCTAAACCACAAGCAATGAAAACCTGCAGGTGCAAATCAAATTAATCAATTATAGTAGAACTACCTTTTGTTCTTGAACACGCAGAGCCTTGTTCATTTGATCCCCAAACCAAAGGGGTTGGGAGGGAATGGAGGGGACCCCCTTGGTTTAGGGATCAACTTCAAGGCCTAAAAGGGCATGACCCAACCTGAAAAAGGCAAACTTAAGTTCTATTTGAGCAAACTCTGGCTATGGGGACCGTGAGGCCTGGAGCAGAGTCTTCGTTTTGGTGGTGGAGGTAGGGACCAACAAAATAAAAAGAGCATAACAGGAACCCCAGATGATAATGAACATCAGTGCTTTTTGGTCCAAATAAGGTAAACCAGATACCTCAGCGACTCAAGTATCAGCGCTATGCCCACTCCTCTTGTAGTGACATTCTAATAAAATGTACTTGACCTATGTTTTTCCACAAACTGGAATGGGGTATCCACTGGTAAAGAATGAATACTCGGAACTTAATCTTGAAATATCATAGAAATTTTACATCTCCGGAGCACAAGTTTCATGATTCTGAGTATAGTATCACAGAGAGAGAAAAAACAGATATTCCAGGTTCTATGTTTGTGCATCTTAAAAAATAGCAGACTAAAGTTACATTTGGCATTAAGGTGAGCTGCAATAATCTTGTTTGCCGGAACTGCTTTTCATAATCTTAGTTGACTAAGTTATTTTGGTTAATTTAGATTGATACAATGGGATTTCACCAAGTGTGAGTTTAAAACCTAATTTGGTTTCCTAAACATAGGGGAAAAAATTTACAACTGCTTTTCTATGGCACCTTTTCAAAAATAGTTAGTACTGCACAGCACAGCAGCCACAAACTAACTGTAAATAAGATCAAGTGGTTTAAGATATAGGGCAATGCCCGTTTCAGTTATCAGGAACCAAAATAACAGATATATTTCTTTATTCCTTTTTTATTTGAATGGCTGCTAGATTTGAGATAAAGAAAACAAATTTACAGCATACCTGAATAGGGGCCTTAACACATTCAATAAAGTTATCAAGGCGACCAACTTTGGAGTCAACAGCTTGCTGCCGCTTGTTCTTATGGCGCTCAATGTTTGACTCATTGGTGAATATGACCTAAAAACAACATACAGTATAAAGCCATTGAAATGAAAGCAATGCATAATTAGCTATATTAATTAAGATATATATGTCAGAACATAAAAACACAAGGATTTAAAAGAACTGGTGAAAAGAAACCTACTAACCAGCTTGTAACCATCATTGTACAGTCTTTGCAATTTTTCTGGAATTGATTTATGCTGTAAAGACCACTGGTCTGCACCAATCCTGCACAAGCAGTAGGTTGAAAAATATCAACCAAGTTCTTATTGTAGCAACAGCGGTCAGAAAGTATTCCGAATCAGAAACTTCACATGTAAGAAATCATCAACTAGAGAGAACGTCACAACAAGAAGCCACAAGAGGGCTTGTAATCATTATGATAAAGGTCATCGAAAATCCAAGCATAATACATTTCATGGCTAAACTCTAGGTTGGTCTTGTGTCAATATTTTCCATAGAGATGCTTATAGACAGTTAACGCCTTTGCTTGTAAAGACATTTGGCTTATTAGTTAAGGACACTAAAGGAAAATGTTGACAAATGAAGGGGCCTTGAAATGAGAAATTGACAACACACCGATATCACAGAGGTATGCCCAGTTGTAACGCCACCAACCAGGGTTCAAACCCAGTCTCACAAAAAAGGGCCTCGTCGTGCAATGCCATGTTCATGGGCGGTCCAGCCTTCAGTTCCTTTTCTCAGCCCTGTGTTGAGATCCTCTTCTTAAAGCAATGCCTCATCGGAGGTCTTTCCCCTAGGGGTCTAGTTTTTAAGAGAAGTTGAAATCTAAGAGACCAATGCTCTTCAAAATTACTATGTGGATGTCTACAGGTATCCCTAGGAATACTCAGAAGTGAAAATCATATACCATGAATGCTTTGCATTGAATTCAGGATTGCCCAGTTTTCCAATTTTTTGGCGTTCCCATTTTTTACAAATGTATAATGCTATATGTTTAATTAGTACTAATTCATTAATAGATGGCAGTGTCTGACAATCCCTCTTTATCCAACTGCAAGAACTTCAGACTAACTAATTACACAACTCAGATAATTTAAAGCCTTAGGCTGAAGAAAGAATGAGTGGTCAGACAAAGAAAGGACTTAATTCCATCGTTATTCTGGGAGCCTGGACGGTTTTAAAGTACTGCAATCGTTGTGTCTTTGATGGTGCCTGTCCTAATCCAGTTGGGGCCTTAGAGGCTGCTACAGAGGAGCTATTGGATTGGGGTGTGGCTGGGGCCAACGGCATTCCCTTTCTCCGTGCCCTTGCACCAAATGATGAATAGGGCCACTACCTTTCCACAGGTTGAGGTCGTTTATTCTCGTTTATTGTTCTTACCCCTCTTCTTTTCTTCTTAATGTTATGATCTTATTCGAGAAATAAATCAATAATTTAAAGCCTTTATTTACTAAATCAATTCAAATGTGCCTCCACAATAACGGCCGAATAGGGAAATATTCGCAGTGGAAGCATATAGAATACCATTTAGAGTGAAACCAACTTGTATATCTTATGAAACACAATACCTCCTCACACTGGTCTTGGCAAGGCATCCATCAAAATCAAATGCAGCAATCTTAGATGAAGCATGAAGGCCATCTTCCTGAACGACAATTGGAAGAAAGTTTTTTTAATAAAAATTAGGACCTTACCACCAGAAACAGTATGACATAGTATCAACACACCTGCTCACGGAAGATAACTGTATCAAAAACCTTCCAATGAGCAGGAAGGGTAGCATCCTACATCAACAGACAGAAAGAAGGTGAATATGTAGCAATTCAATAACATGCTTGCACAAAAAAAAGGCATGGCAAGATAAAGGGAGCAATGGAGCAAAATTCTTAGCAGCAGCAGCAGCAGCAGCAGCCGCCAAGGACAGGAATAATTAAGAATGACAAGGCTACCTTGTATTCTTTCTTGATATCAGAAAGTGAAAAGGATATCGATGGACCGACCGTCCTGTTCCCTGCAGGTAACTTCTAGGAGAAAAAAAAAGAAGAATCAGATGTTGAGCTTTGCAGCGTTTTTTTTTAAAGAAAATATGCCAGTCAAGCAGGAAAGTATTTACAGCCTGGCTGAGTGCCAGACTTGAAGGAACTACTCTAATGACTGACAACATACAGGAAAACCACAGAACTAAGAGTTTTCAAAATTGAATAAATAACAAATGCTGTGATAGACAAGCAAAGGGATTCGAAAACAGAGTTGGCGAGTTGCCAGCAAATTTTTGTGTGTTTGTCTCCATATTATCATCAATGGTAGATAGAGTCCAAAACCGAAAGCATCATAACTCATAAGATCAGATATTCAGATCACGCATCACCTTTGCTTCTTCCAGGTTATTTTCAGCACCTTCTCCAGACTCCCCCATGCAGTGAACCTAGATGAAATCAAGTAATGAGGAGAGACAGACATGTTACTTATACAACATTATTAATTCACTGACTTTTTACTACTCCCTCCATCCCAAATTGTAAGTCATTCCAAGAATCTTGGAGAGTCAAATTTTTCTAAGTTTGACCAAATTTATATTATAAAATAATTATTATTATGGTACTAACTAAGTATCATAAGATTCTTTCTTAATTATATTTTCATAGTATATTCACTTTACGTTACAAATCTTAGTATTTTTCTCTATAATTTTGGTCAAACGTGAAAATGCTTTGACTCTCTAAGATTCTTGGAATGACTTACAATTTGGGATGGAGGGAGTACTTGTTCTCCTGTAGCACATATTGCTGCAGATTGATTCGATTGTAAGCATGATCTTTCAACATGTATATTGTTAAATCTTTCGTGCATGCCTTCTTAATATCAAATGCTTAGCAGCAGTTCTAGTACAAGTGATCACCTTTACTCCTTCCAGATCCTTGTCAGCACCTCCTTTTGAGTCCTTCATGTTGTGAGCCTAAAAGAAAGTAAGCAATGCAGGAAAGATACATCAAAAGGTGTTTTAGGGGGCTAGAGTCAACTCCAAAATGCTCATATTGAAGTCTAACCATTTCTTTCTTAAGATTTGACTCATTCGATTCATCAGCCACATTCCCACCACTCTTGTGATTCTGCAAATGAATGTGGTGAATCTAACTAAGAGATCAAACATAAAATACCACAATTCACAGAAAATATTATGAAATAGACGGGATGAACTGGAATCAACTGTAAAGTAAACGCATTGTTTTACAATTCTGTTGAGGAAAGAATCCTTCATCTTCCTTTTGTGGACTAAAACACAGACCGCACTTTTCCATATTTACAAAAACTAAAAACTAGTGAGCATACGCATACCCTGCAGTATATACTTCATAGTTAGAATGACACGTGATTTACGGCACATTTGGTAGTTTTACCCATCCAGCTAACCTCACCTCACCCAGTAAGGCTAGGCTTGCCAGCATGCGTGAGGGAGCAGTTTTGGCTCACTTTAGTTGGCACGAAAAAACCTTGAAAGCTCAGAAAACAAGGGAACCAGCCAAGCTACCAAACGTTATGTTTCTTGCAAAGCCAGGCAAAGCAAGAGGTGGCAATGCCAGCAAATGTGCCCTTAAGCTAGCTGTATGAGTGACAGATTGTTACCTCCTCCAACTTGCGCAACTTGTCACGGTCATGATCCTGCATGCAACCCAAATCTACAAATTAGTTTCCCTAAAGAGAGAAAATCGCAAAAACTTGCAAAATAAAAGGCTCAGACCTCGATTGAATCAAAGCCCTTCAGATTCTCCATTGGAAATAATGGGTATGATGATGTAGGGAAGCACGCAACATGGTACCACTTGTTATTTTCATAGCCACGGGGATCAGGAAAAGAGGCACCAAGGCGGAGGGCCCCTTTGGCAATATTCTCGTTGCAGCCCTTGCAGGTAGAGCGGCCAGACTTCGCATACTCAACAGAGATGGTTACCTTGTCTGGCACCCCCTCCGCAGAAATCCTTGCTTTCTTTGGACTTGGTTCCTCCAAAGGGCTGCCTGCAGTCTTGTCTCTTTTATGATTCTGATGAAAATGAGTTGCTCTCATCATCATGGAAGCCGGTCAAGATTGCCCCAAAATATTTGAATCACTCATGTTATTTTGCTAAATATGGGATCAGGAAAAAAATACTAATCCTCCAAGTGCTACAGTTCAAACAAGAAAATCACTGTGGTCCATTCTATTTGATTTATTCACTTCACACATACTTATCCAACTATACACACATCATTCTACAAGCAGGAGTGCCATAAAGTGGGCAAATGTTGGGAATGACTTGTACATAAAACTCCAATATAAGACAATTCATATGTTTTGGAAAGATTAAACAGACAACTAAGTGTCAGGCTGGCAGAATTATTTTATCACTCCAGCAATTTTGACTATATTGTTAAATCTTTTGTGTGGGTCTTCTCTATTGATACTATCAAAATGCTTAGCAGCAGTTCTAGTACATGTGATCACCTTTATTCCTTCTGGATCCTTTTCAGCACCTTCTTTTGAGTCCTCCATGCTCTGAGCCTAAAAGAAATGGAGCAATGCAGAAATAATACATCAAAAGGTGCTTCAGGGGCTAGAGTCAACTCCAAAAATGCTCATATTGAAGTCTAACCATTTCTTTCTTCAGATTTGACTCATTCAATACATCAGCCACATTTCCATCGCTCTTGCGATTCTGAAAACGAATATGGTGAATCTAACTAAGCAATCAACACACAAAATACCACAGTTCACAAAAATATTAAGAAACCAGAGGGGACAAACTAGACTGAACTGTAAAGTAAATGCATCATTTTACAACTCAAGGTTTTTGGTTGAGGAAAGAATACTTAATCTTCCTTTTGTGTACTAAAACAAAGGCCACAATTTTCCATATTTACAAAATCTAAAAACTAGTGAGCACATCGCACTACATACTTCATAGTAAGAGTGACATGTGATTTAATGCTAGCTGTATAAGTGACAGATTGTTACCTCCTCCAACTTGCGCAACTTGTCACGGTCATGATCCTGCATGCAACTCAAATCTACAAATTAGTCTCGATAAGGAAAACAAATCACAAAAGCTTTGCAAAATAAAAGGCACATACCTTGATTGAATCAAACCCCTTCAGATTCTCCATTGGAAATAATGGGTATGACGATGTAGGGAAGCACGCAACATGGTACCACTTGTTATTTTCATAGCCACGGGGATCAGGAAAAGAGGCACCAAGGCGGAGGGCACCTTTGGCAATATTTTCGTTGCAGCCCTTGCAGGTAGAGCGGCCAGACTTCGCATACTCAACAGAGATGGTTACCTTATCTGGCACCCCCTCCGCAGGGGAAGACATCTGAATCCTTGCTTTCTTTGGACTTGGTTCCTCTAAAGGACTGACTGCAGTATTGTCTCTTTTATGATTCTGAAAATGAGTTGTTCTCATTATCATGGGTCGGTGAAGATTTGCCCCAAAAAAAACTGAAATACTTATGTTGTTTTGCTAAATACGGGATCAGGACAGAAAAACATTAATCATCCATGTGCTTCTATTCAAACAAGAGAATCCATGTGGTCCATTCTATTTGATTTATGCACACGCTTATCTGACTATAAGCACATCATTCTGCAAGCAGGGGTGCCATAGAGTGGGAAAATGTTAAGAATGAATTGTACATATGGTGTTTATTTACTCGGCGTTATTAACCACAAATTGTGTCAAACTATTCTACATTACCCACATCAACCAGTAAAGGGTGCATTACCTTCTCTAGCTTTCGCAATTCCTCACGATCATGGTCCTGCAATCCCAAAGCCCCACGTATTAATCCCCAGAACAACACAGAATGAGATGACGAACGGCACGAAACTAACCACCCATTGAACGAACCTTGATGGAGTCGAACCCCTTGATACTCTCGATGGGGCCGAGCGGGTGCGACAAGGAGGGTAAGCAGGAGACGTGGTACCACTTGGTGGCGTCGAAGCCACGGGGGTCGCGCGCAGAGGCGCCGAGGCGGAGCGCCCCTGAGGCGATGGCCCCGCTGCACCCCTTGCAGGTTGAGCGCCCGGACTTGGCATACTCGACGGATATGGTAGCCGCCGCTGGCGGCGGCGTGGTCGACATGGCGAGACGGGTGACGCGAGCAGCGGAGACGGGGTGGAGAAGGCGGACGCGGATGGGGTTTCGCGCAATGCGGAGGCAGGAGAAGGGGACAGCGAGCATATACGAGGCGGGGAGCACGGGGTTTATGGTGGTGGCGGGTGAAGGGTGGGGGCGATGGCTAGGGTTTTGTGCGGTGGATGCGGGCGGCCGGCCGGCGCGGGAATCGATACCGTGGTGCGGTGGAGTGGTGGTGGCCGGTGGGAGCGGAGCGATCGATTCCGTCAATCCGGCGGGAAGAAAGAGGGGTTGGGCAGCGAGTCGTGTCTCTGCTCTCGTTCTGGGAGTCTGCGGCGGCTGTGCAGCGGGCGCGAATCTGGCAGCCGCGGGCCACGGCCCACGGGCGCAGGGCTTGCATCGGGCGGCCGCGGTGTGCCTGCGCGGCTGCTCCTCACCATTACGCGAGCGGTCGCACACCTCACAGCCACAGGCACGCCGCAGTGCCGCACGGGCGCACGGCAGTCGGCACGGCTGGCCAGGCAAGAGGCAAGCCTTTTTTTTTTTTTTGACAAAACGAGGCACACCTCATTTGGGATCCATTTTAGCCTTGTTTAGATGCGAAATTTTTTTTGGATTTCGTTACCGTAGCACTTTCGTTTGTTTGTGGCAAATATTGTCTAATCATAGATAAACTAGGATTAAAAGATTCGTCTTGTGATTTACAGACAAACTGTGAAATCAGTTTTTTATTTTCGTCTATATTTAATGTTTCATACATGTGCCGCAAGATTTGATGTGACGGAAAATCTTGAAAAATTTTTGGTTTTTGAGGTGAACTAAACAACGCCTAAATATTATTCAGTGCCTCATTATCACTTGTATTGTTCACGTGTGTACATCAGTTGTGAACTTGTGCATGTTCTGTTCTTCTCTGTGTGGCTGCCCTGCTGCCTGGTAAGAACAAGAATTGTGAACTTGTAGCTCTTATGCACTTATAGGCTTGTAGCTCTTGTTTGTTTGGCTGTGAACTTTTTGAAGACTTGAAGTATGAAACTATGTTATGTACACTTATATGAATACGTGGTTTCCATGTTTACATTAATTTTTGGATATGTAGCTTTTTGTGGTCATATTATTGTGATATTTATGTATTTATTTATTTTATCTGTAAGTCTACTATATATTATCAATGTCTTGTAAACAACAAATCACAGAAAGCACAGTAAGAATAAAAAAAAAAGTTTATCCAAACTTGTTTGCTAATCATATTAGGACATGTTTAATGAAAATTTAGGTTTTACTTAATGCGTACTTACATTTCGTTATATTTTACATTTCACTGGATGTATATTTAACTAGTAGTAACAATCAGCCAGGACTACTAGCGTAGTGTTCTACAAGTACAGTTCCTTTGTTATATTGTCTGATTCGATACAGCAGTAGCCTGAAATGGTTTTGCAGTAGTAGCTGGAGGAGCGGCAACAACGACCATACTTGGCAAAGTTGTAACAGGCCTTCTTGCTCCCAGACTATGGGTTTGAAAAAGGCTCATTTAGCTCATAACAGATACATCTCTGAAGTCTGAACATGCACTTTAGCTAACTGGTTCACGATTGACCTGTGGCATGGCCACGCCGTTCCTGCCCGGTCCCTTGCAATTTGCAGTTGCATCCTGCATTCCTGCCAACAGTCCAACAGTGGGCAGCTCCTTGCCGAAGCCACTCCATGAGTGGAAGCCCCAGCTCCCACGCTGAAAGATAGGGAGCGAAACCCATTAGCTCCAAGACCTTCGCTTTCCGGCCAGTCGCTCGCCTGATCGCCTCTCGGGCCTAAAACAGTGTCCATTTGAGTTGAGGTGCCTGGTGCATTGGTCAACACGCAGCAGTAGCACACAGACATGCCCTGCTCTAGAAGGTAGCACGTCAACGTCGCTCAAAGGCACCGCTTTACATTGCTTCTTCAGTTCTTCTAACCGCCCACAGCGCCCAACCCGTCAGCCTAACATCGACGTATCTGGATTCTCAGCGATCGATAAACAAATCGCTGATCGCATCTCGAATGCATAACGCCAACTATTCGGCCGGTGGCCTGTTGCAGAGTTGCAGTTGCAGTTGCAGGTAGCGACGCCGCGACGCTCTCTTCTTCTGTCGCCGGTCCGAAGAAGGGGACCCGGAGAAATTCTCAGGGGCTATGTGATAGCGTCACACGAGGGCGACCTGGGCGAGCCATTTCAGCGAGGTTGCTTCCATGCAATGCTAACACTAACACGTCGCCTCTCGTTTGTTTGATTGTTCTCTCTGTTTGTTGCCATCTTTTTTTTTTTAACATCCCCCCCGGCTCCTCCTCTCATATCAGAGTCAGAGCTTGCACCACAGCACCACCAATGGATCACACCACCCCATGCGCTCTTCTCCCCGAAGTCGGCAGCTTCTCGTACAGCTGGCCGACCAGCAAACCAGAGCCCCAGCCCGAGGAGCGCATCGTCCAAGGCGACATCACAGCCTCCTCCATCACAGCCGACCCCGCGTCGTCGTCGTCGC
>Ga0182004_10002983_pt1 | contig 13331 bp, 4 predicted proteins | sample Sormic07211540_1_FD_120479 | JGI IMG/M metagenome (GOLD analysis project Ga0182004, IMG submission 120479) | Endophyte microbial communities from Sorghum bicolor roots, Mead, Nebraska, USA - 072115-40_1 MetaG | ecosystem: Host-associated > Plants > Roots > Unclassified | place: USA: Nebraska...
GCACCAGGCCTGACATCGCTTTCGCAGTGAATTTGCTAGCAAGGCACAGTGCCGCTCCTACCAAGAGACATTGGACAGGAGTAAAACAGATCCTCAGATATGTTAATGGCACAAGGGATCTCGAATTATTCTTCCAAAGAGGAACAAATTCTGAGATGATAGGATACACCAATGCTGGATATCAATCAGACCCCCATAATGGTAGATCACAAACCGGTTTTGTATTCTTACAAAATGGAACCGCCATATCATGGACATCATCCAAGCAAACCTTGGCAACAACGTCCACAAATTATTCTGAAATAGTCGCACTATATGAGGCCTCACGTGAATGCATTTGGCTTCGCAGAATGATCAACCACACACAACAGTCATGTGGTCTTAAAGCTATCACAACTCCAACCATTATCTATGAAGATAATACGGCTTGTGTTACACAGATGGAGACAGGCTATATCAAGAGCAATATCAACAAACATATCTCTCCAAAGTTGTTCTATCCTCATGAACTACAACAAAATGGAGAGATTGATATCTTGAAAACCAAATCATGCGACAATCTCGCTGATCTATTCACTAAGTCCCTACCAACTTTCTCATTTGAAAAATGCGTCAAAGGAATTGGTATGCGACGACTTAGGGATTTGCAAAGTTCAGGGGGAGAAATCCCCTAGACATTGGCCTGTCTACACCATCATATTATACTCTTTTCTCTCTATGAGTTTTTCCTCACAAGGTTTCTCATAAGGAGTTTTTAATGAGATAATATTAACACAAGAGTGTTATATTCCTTGTTTTCCCCACAGGGGTTTTTAAAGGAGTATCAAAGTTCTCTAAACTACAACATGAGTTTTCTCCTGTAAAGGTTTTTCTCATATTAGTTTACAATGAGGCAATCATTAAGTGCTATAACTTTCTCCTTCTTTTCCCAAGCAGTTTTAAGGAGTTTTTACTATAGCACATATACACACGTATTTTTTCTCATTTTTATCCTATAGGAATTTTTGGAGGAGCAATACGATTCATTGATCTCAACAAGTGATTCGATCAAGGGGGAGTGTTACGGATATTTTATCCGGGGTGATCTCATCTCCTCGGATTCTCTTACGGGAGATTTATCCTAACCGCGACTTCCCCCACGACTGCCTACGGGATATCACCCACGACTCCATACGTACTGGTTCGTCCTCCGTGATATCACCCCACGACTCATCGTAGGCTCGAGCTTACTTGGGGGGCGAGTTTCCTCTCCCCCCGACTTGTATAAATACCATGATCAATGAATAAAGAAACACCGAGTTCATTCTACTTCCTCTCTGTTCTCGTATTTTGGCATTCCACTCGTAACAAGATCAACGACTCACAGCACATATCCTACAGATTTAACGGCCCAGATTAGAAGTATGATCACGAACTTACACATCCTCATCCTCGTGTCAATCACACATTCACACAAATTTACCACGCGTGCGCCTCCAACGCCTGCCGCGAGCGCGGCCGCAGCTCACCCGACCACCGCTGCCCGCCACGCCCGCCGGAGCTGCGCCAGTCCGCTTGCCCACCCGTCCTTGCAGCGCCCTACCCGACCATCGCCCGCCACCTGCCGCCCGGCGCGCCTCCCGCCGCAAGCGCGCCTCCCAATGCGAGCGCGACACACGCCGTGAGTGCGGCCGCCGCTCGCCCGGCCGCCGCTGCCCGCCCCAGTGCTGCGCCGCCTGCCGGAGCTGCGCCAGTCCACTCGTCCGCCTGTCCTCGCAGCGCGCTGCCCGACCATCGCCCGCCACCCACTGCAAGCGCGCCTCCCGCCGCGAGCACGGCCGCAGGTCACCCGGTCGCTGTTGCTCGGCCACCGCCCGCCGCCCGGCGCGCCGCCAACCACGAGCGCGATGCCCGACGCCAGTGCCGGAACCGCGAGACCGTCGCCGTGCTCTGTCCGTCCGTCGCCGTAGACGGAGAGAAGGGCATCCATGCAAATAGAAATTTTTTACCGTGTTCACTTTGTAAAACTACTAGAGAGAAGAATTTTCTGATTTGGGTTTGATTAATTACGAGAAAGTTTTGTGTTCACTTTGCAAATAGCCCCAGAAAAAAACCACGCTTATGGTAATTTTACCAAGTTAGAATACTAAATTGTTGGAGAGAGATCTTTTTTTGACTTGCCAAATAAAATAGCGACTTGCTAAAACTAATAATTGCCAATAAATCTTCATATCATAGCAGTAAAGGGGTGGCTGCTGCTTTCTTGACCATGGTGGTATAGCAAGCGGATCCCATACCAACTTAAGAAGATTTTTGATTTTTTTCCATGCCCCATTTGATTGTTCCATCTATTTTATCTTCCATAGTTCCCGCTTCAGATTAGTAAAGAAGTAATATCCTGTCAATGGCTGTAGTATTTGCATGAGTTTGTTCATGCAGCATGTTATTTCACTTGAATAACAGAACCAGTTTAATGTGAGAATAGATGGGGCTCATTAGCTCAATTTTATCAAGACTTGGAATGGTCTTAGTTTGAGTATTTGTGCAATACAATTATACAAATTGCTTATAGTAAAATATTCTATCTGGTGATGGTTAAGTTTTGACATGGTAAATGTGTTCCTGAATTACAAAAGTTGGTGCTAATTTAGTCTTCAATATTCAGTCCTTAATTTGTGGTTTTGCTCCTGGTTTAGTATTCAAGACCGAAAATTTCTTACAACTTTGATGAACTTGGCAGATAGTCCTACCAGCGTGAGCACCAGCCAAAAATGGAGATAATATAATGTTACACACTAGAATGCCAACTTTATATGCACCCTTAATTCATGATGGGAGAATAAATAAATTCTATCTGTATGTTCTCTAATCTGGAGCAGTTTTGTACAATGATCTAGACCGAATAGGAGTATTTTAATTTCCCTTTAGCCTTGTGTATAATTTAGTGTTTGCTTGTCTTCTTGGCATTACGTAGTAGACCAAAGATAGGTGCCTGATTTTGTCAGGTCGATCTTTATAATTTTGTTTTTCTTACTTGTTTGTCCAGTAAGGCAGGTATACGTCTACACTAACTACAATCAAGTATCTTATTTTTTATGAACTTGTTACCAAGGTTAAAGATAAATTATGGGCATTTGTAGATTAGCTGTGTTTCTCAACTTTTCTACAAAGCATTTGTTAAAACCAAATATACGTTCCCAAATGAAGTACCGTAATTTTCGTATAGACTTTTTTTGTTAGTGGAGTAGGTTTGTTTTTTAGTTTTTATGATTTATTTTAGTTTTGTAATTTTTTTCTAAATGTCACTATAGCGTTAGCACGGGCAATATACTAGTTAATTTAATGGTACTTATTTCGTATGGTAAATGATAGTACGTTTTTATATAACTTTTTGTGAAACTCTTTGTCAAAATATATACATGCTTGGTAATCGGTAGTTTGGTACCAATCTAGAAATTCAGGCACCCGATGTTTTCAGATTGATTTGGTTTCAAAAAATTTTTGCAAAATATGAATAGGAGTATTTTTGTTTGTATTTGATAAATATTGTCCAATTATGAAGTAACTAGGCTTAAAAGATTCGTCTTGTCAATTCCGACTAAACTGTGCAATTAGTTTTTATTTTCATCTATATTTAATACTCCATGCATACGTCTAAAGATTCGATGTGACAGGGAATATGAAAAATTTTGCAAAATTTTTGGGTAACTAAACAAGGCCTTGAAGAATATGTACCCATGGCTTAGCCTAGTTACTTGATATAAAGTTATGTCTGAAAATACTGTTCGCTAATTTGTTGAGATGACAATGTGGCATACAAAAGGGTTTTTATCCGTTTGCCGTATAGGTGAGAAAAAAAGGTAAAACCCTACGGTAAAAAAATTCTCCGAACTGCGAGCCTGCCATCAGTTGCCAACAACTATTTACCTGCAAGATCATGAATGAGGAGATCAATTATTGTGTTGTTATTATAATTCTGAAACGGCGGTTTCCCTGACAAGGCATTTCCAAGACTGCCAAATCTACAAACAGGCATCATGCACATGCTTATGCACGCCCTGCAATGCAAAGAAGAGCAAAATGGTGGTTGGCAGCATTGTTCAATGATCCCTGACATCGGCCAGCAGCCAACTCTAATTCAAGGCACCAGTTAACGTTGCTGCCCCAAATAGCACCTGCCCGTCGCCAAACACTCCCAGGAACCACACCATTTTCTGCATACATATGTTAGTTTGGAACCACACCATTTACTGTACTACTAGTTACTATGACGGCGTGGTTTACTGTCGCTTTCACGCATGCACTGGCAAGCAGAGGCGGAACCTCCGTCCTACTGTCATCAGCCATGGCTTCTGTTCCGACTGAGTTCAGGCCCTCAGGTCAGGGTATGTAATGCAACTGTTACATGGCGCCTTGTGCGTGGCTCTATCTCGCCGATGGAAACCAGTGGTAGGACCGGTGGTTACAGACTGTTACTACAGGAGCTAGCACTGCCTATGCGGAAGGAATCGACGGAAGGTTTAGTTTTCTTGGGGGTGGTGTAACTGACCCTCTTGTTGGGCCTGTTTGCAGGGAGAGGTTGTGGGACAGTACGTGTTGAGGTGAAGCTTACGACCAACCCGCTGACACTCTTGGCTGCATTGTTTCAGACTTTCTGTTGCTTGCTTGCATGCTCCGGCAAACAAGCATGAAAAGCCCTCACCATGTTTGCTGCTAACTGGTAAGAAAGACACCGGAAAAAAGGACAAATTCGAGAAAGCTTTCATCTACTTTGGAAATTAGCTACCTTCTGAAATGAAAAATCGTTTTGTTTTTTTTTTCTAGATAGATGTACTATACACCTAGACTAGATACTCCCTCCGTCCTATTATATAAGGTGTAACTACTTTTTGTTGATGTTCCATGATGTAAGGCGTACTATCTCATAGACATAAATACAGTAGTACAAGTACTGTGAGAGAGAATTAAATGCGCTCTTGGTATTTGAACCAAAGGTAGTTACGCCTTATATACTGGGATGGAGGGAATATATGCTAATACTATGTAAAAAGCTACGTGCCTAAAAAAGCCAAAAATAACTTATAATTGTAAACAGAGATAGTACTTTTGGTTAATATACATCAGGTTAATTACTGGTGAATTCTGGTAGCACAAATTTGGATTTGAAGACGATAGACTATACAACGGTAACATGCTAGTTTTTGTAATTGATAAATCCATTCCTTTCATTATGCTACAACTACAAGGTCTGGGAAAAAATGTGACTTGCACAAACTTTGTCTCTGTTATAATTGAAGAAAATATGACAGTAAAGACCCGTTCCTTTTCCTAATCTAGCACTACCGTCTGAACCAAAAACCTGCTAATAAATGTAAAAATAAACACCCTATCATGCATTTCATAGGAATATCACTAGCAACTGGCCAACACCCACACATATTCTACAGTAGTTAGCTAATTTTTTTAAGGGCAAAGTCTATTTTTTAAACATCTCACGATAATCTGATTTTCAATTGTAAACTAAGAAATCGGGAACCAGGCACCCTTAAATTGTCAAAACTGCACAAATTTGGCCCTAGATGGTTTTCTATTTTCAAAAAAAAATCTAAATATTTGTCTAATATCTAAAAATTCATGAATAATTTATGCTGATTTTTTTTTTAAAAATGAAACTACTGCCATTTTTTCTAAAAATATTATCTATCTCTTGTTGCTCTATTCGGAGGCATTTCGATCTTATTTATTTTAAACAAATAATGAACATGGCAATTATTTAGTTTAAATATACAATGAGCATGGCTATGAATGCCAAAAACAATAGGAATAGAAATAAATAAGTTCTAGATTGCTCTAAATAGATCATAAACAGACAATAACATCTTAGATAACATGTAACAGTTCCATATTTTTCTGATTTAATATAAGTTGGTTATGAATGTTTAGAGATTAAACCAGAAATTAATGTATCATTTTTCTACAAAATAGAAAGCCACCCTCAAAACTAGCAAGGGTATCAAATTTGTGTAGTCTTGACACTTGGAGGAAGTTTGACATCAGGTTTCGTAGATCCGCGCAAGTTGGACTGTGAAATAGACTACACACTCTTATAGGAGAGTCATACACACTCTTTATTATATATAAGAGTCATATACACTGGGCTACACACTTAGTTTTCCGTTCTACAACGTCTGAATACAGACAGAAAAAGAGAACGAAGTTTTATATACAAACAGATAAAACGTCTTGGACTCAAGCATGCGGAGTCTCTATTTAGAGATCTGAACTGAAGAGGTGGTCGATCGAGCAGCTTGTTTGACGGTTGAAGTTGTGGGCCGACAAGAAGGCCGGTCCCACGCACGTGCGTGTTTGTGTGTCTTTGCGGCCTGTGTGATGAGAGTGAGAGGGGAAGGATGATAGATGGTGGTTGGTTGGAGCAAACAAGACTGGTTTTGTCCAACCTTGTTCAACCAGATGATCTACTATTTCCATCCATATATTGCATAAGTTTGGTCTGACTTGGTCACTCTTGAGTCTCAATTCAGTTACTACTGCTTACTGCCTGCATGGCTGCATATACATATGGTAAGAATTTTATCTTACTGGTGAGGTAGAATCACACGCTCGATATTCAAGTCCTACTGGTGAGGTAGATTTGTCGCTCTAGAGATTAAAAAAAGAAGAAGTGATTTGTTTCTATAGAAATATTGACTCTTAACAACGACTTATGGTCTAACAACGGCTAACTACTTCCATTAGAAGTGAAAAAAAATTGTAGACTGAACAAGATTTTGTCAAAGCTGATCGAATCTAAGCAAGGAATTCCGATTCATCTCCCGTGTGTTGTCGTCCATGTCTACTACACCAAAGATGCCACTGCTAACGACCACCACCGTACCACAGGTAACTGCCAGTGTGAATGCATCATCGAATTAAACTACTAGTATTTTATATGAAAAATTATTGTTCTGGCTAGCTGGTAATGTTGATCCAAACAATCACCGTATATACATGACTTATGTTAAATGTATAGAGTATAGTAGATGTGTTCATTGATAACGAGTAGTATAGGAACCTAATTAACGAGTACTGTCGTGTTATTTTTAGGATTTTCAGACGATAAAATGACACAAAGTTATCTCATCCCAGTCTGATTGGTCACAGCTCACAACCACAAAATTTACCGACAGTTGGTTCTTTTTACGGAGTTCAAATGTAATTGATGTTTTATTATTTCCCTTTTTGGAATCACTTGACGACCATAAATAAATTTTAACGTGCACGTGCAGAACTAAAAACAAAATGGTTTCAGAGGTGCATGTGCTGCGCTGCAGCAGACCGATTCTAGTCAACCATGCATACACATAAAACACAATAGATCAAATTTTGCAGTGTCCCTTCGTCCCAACTGTTCGTTCAAAAAGCCGTCCCTTCTCCGATTTCAGATAGCAAGCTACATGATTTGATTGATCAAATTCATCCATCTAATGGACTCGATTGTTAGCAAGCTTGAATGCAATGAACCATGCATCATAGATAACAAGCATGCATGCATGTTTTCCACACATTTCTTATCGCCTTTTTTTACCGGCGCATGCATCCCTATCCTCTCGTAATTATGTCGTTGTGGCGTTAAGTAATCTATGCCTTAGCTTTTTAAGGGTGAATGCGAAAGCATGTGTACTTTTATGAGTTCGTTTTCTTGTTATTCCCCTCTCTTACAGTGATTGGTCGTGAATCGCTCTCAGCGATGGACAATCTTCGCGTCCACTGCTTTTTTACATGCACCCATTGGACCATCCGCGGTGTTTCTCATGCTTACATCACATCCCACGCACGATTGCATGTTTTCTTGGCATTTATTAGTCTACTATTCTCCACCTGCTGAGTCAAGGAACCGTTTGACAATCACCACTTGGGAACTAATTAATGTTCATGTTATCTTTCTAAATTAAGAGTATTACATTATTTTAGTGGATCAGTGGTCAAGTAATTCTGTTTTCTTTTGCTTTATGTGCGTCGTCTACAGTATCATCAGCTACGAAAACAACATGTTTAGCTAATATAACTCTATTATGTTGCTTCTATTCTAACCATATATATATATATATATATATATATATATATATATATATATTTTTATTTTTATATATTTTTTTTTTTTTTTTTTTATATATATTTTATCTTATTTAATATATATATAACTATCTATATCTATATTATGTTTCTTTTATTCTAAATATATATATATATATATATATATATATATATATATATATATACCATTATTATTATAGATGTTGTATTTTTTTGTTGTAAATTAAGGTTATCCCATCACAGATCTAAATAACTAGCTAGGACTATCTAGGTCATCAAATTTTGAGTAGACGACTAAATACGGAAGCCTTCATGAAGAAACTAAGCTTAATGATATCAAAGATGGACAAGGAGAGCAAGAGTTCCTGATTTTTCAAAGCTCGCCATCTTTTACCAGCCAAAAACTTATGCAACACTTCATTGATCCTTGTGACCACACAACTTTCTTTCGTCATGAGCTCGACAACACCTTTTGGCAGTTAACAAATCTTTTTGGAAGCAGAATCAATTCCAAAGCTACAAGCTAAAGCTCCATCTCCTTGGCGCATGCCAGGTCAGACTGACAAGCTAACTGAGATTAGGTAAATGATGGTTTATATACTGCTGGCCGTTGCAAGTGCGCTGTCATGCATGTTTTCTTGAGCGGAATTAAGGACCTAAAACCATATAGAAGTCTTTGTTAACATGTCTTGTTAAGTTTTCAACATCGGTAAATTACTTTGACTCCAAAATTTGGTTTATAATAATGCTGTATGCATGTATGGTAACGCAGCTGAAGTATTTTGTTGCTTGCACCTGATGATGCTTAGATGTGCAACTATCAAAGTTTTAAAGAATAAATGAAAGCTTATTGCAGATAAATGATCATTGGTAATTTATAGTTTGACTAAGATTAATATGTGAGATTTTCTCTCTCTAAATGTTACAAAAAACTTTGAAGACGTATGTACATATAGTTAGATATGCGCAGCTAGGACTGCCCTGTTTGTTTAGTGCTCGTATCAATTTTTCATTGTTACTTTCTTTTCTGGTACAAAACAATTCTCTATTGTGTTGGGACCTATGTACATGTATTATGGAACAAATTTTTGCCATGGTTCATTACATTGAGTTAGTTAGGTTTTTTTTCTTATAGAATTCCATTTCTTCACTACAACTAAAGAGAGCCTGGCAGTACGGAGGAGTAGTTGAAGTAGTGCAATCAACCACACTTACCCAGCCATCTTAAACAATGAAAATAAAACTCTCAAAGAAATACATTGAAAATAATGTAAAACAAACTGGGATATTTTGGATATGCACATATAAATGTTAAGTACCTTCGGGTGGGATTTTTTTATTAAATATTGCCATTCTCTCAAAATAAATTATTTTAGAGATAATGGTGTTCTTGCCCCTTGTGTGAAGACCAATTACGATTTTATCCTTGATTTTTGTAGTTTGCGATTTTACCCCTACTTTTACATCTAGAAGAAACCATATGCCCCTATTTTTTAACTCTGTTAGTTGGAGTTGGAACATGGGATTAGCGCACGCGGGGGAGGAGGGGGGTATCTAGTGAATTGTTAAAAGAGTTATGGGTGACCTAGGCCTTTTAATTCATGCACTTTTAGACTTTTAAAATTAAGAGTTTGTGATGTTTTCTCAAATTTGAAATGTGTGCAAATTTTATTCTCAAGATTGTTCGGTATGTGTGAAAGTGATCTAAATGTCAAAATAGGGGCAAAATTCTAGAATACTAACAGAACTAGGCCCTTTGTATTGTCATCCACACACACATTTAACTTTTCTCTTTTAACATGGCAAATATTACTAGATTGGGTCCACTCACTACAATGAAATCAAGCATTAGAGATGGGCAAAAATAATTTCAAAGGCGCTACCACAAGGCCTCAACTGTATATTGTGTCGACTCTAAAATTCTATATCTTGAGGAGGGTGCTTAAGATATCCACTTATGCCAATCGATTACAATAGACAAAAAAGACCATCTGCAACCTCCTCCTAAGGGACTTCAATGTCACTTTTTACACTAAACTCAGCCTAGCCCCTTCATTGGTAGAGAGTGTGCTAAAATATATCAATCCTTGTCGCCCTTGCTCAATATTTGTGGTGGCACTATAGGCATACCATTAGCTTTGAGGAAGTTAAGAGTGCCCGACTGGTTAATTCATCTCGCTTGCTACTTGTACTTATCCCGCAAGCTCGGTGGAATGTTGTGCTTGCCAGGTTCAGTAGGAAAGCCCTAAGGCTGCCAAGTAAGTCCCATCTCCTCTATCATTGGTGATAGCTTCATGCTGACCAACATCAAGAAAATTTTCTTCAATGTTACCTTCTTGCTCTTAACTATGGCCATGATTGTGCCCTTGTGTGTCCAGGACCTTGGCTGAATGGCATGCTAATTGCTCTACTATGTTCTAGGCTAGTTGACCACTAAGGATCATGTGCCACTAATCATATCTTTTAGTTTTGGTGATTAGGATGACAATAGAAGAGTAGGACTAACATGTGCACTGAAGATGTGTTACACATGTTAGAAAGAGTGATCTAGTGTAACAAGTGAAGATGATCATATCTTTTAGTTTTGGTGATCTAATGTAGACTCTATAGTGCATCCATATGAGGTTTAGGACTTCGAGATTGAGAGCTTTGAGTGATTAAATTGCTGCACCCTTGCATCCTAGAGATCCATTATCTAAAAAAATCTTGGAGATCCAAAGCGCTTGAGGTCTTCATTACCTTCTGGTCAAGGAGTGGTTGCCTTCGAGGTGATGACCCTCCATTCTTCATGTGGAGTAGTGGCCTCGTATTAGTGTCCGAGGGATGAGGAGAAACCTCCCTCATATGGAGAAGTTCCACAACATCTAGGATAGTAGAATACCCAAGTGATAGTGGTTATACTATGTGACTTACACACTACCATATGGTGGTAGATGCCTTGCGTGGAGAATCCAACACTATGATTGAGAGAGACTTGGTGATCGAGACTGTACCTTGGTGGACCTCCAATATGGACTAGGGTTACCCAAAGCAATGGAGTGACCCAATAGCCAAGAGGGGCCTAGAAGTGTCTACTACTATACCACACTACACTTGGCTCTACACATTTACAGAGCCTGCCTATGTCCAATGTCTAAACCAAATTCATAACTAGAAAGCTTCTATGGTACCTCACTAATTGACGCTAAAAATCCTAAAATCCAAAATATCAAACTAGGAATAAGACTTGCTATTATTAGAAATGTCCCAAAAATATGGGGAATGGGACTGGTTGGGGAAGAAGAGAGGAGGGGAGCCAACCTTAACCCCTCTATCGCACAGGCTCCCTCAGCTTGCAGCACCCACACTAGAATTTATTTTTGACAGAGCCTAAAAATTCCAGTGTGGGAGCAGCCCAAATGCCCCCAATGGCTCTTTCTCCAATGGTTAGCATGGGAGGACTTCTGCACTGGAAATTCTAGTGATGGCCTGGAATATCTCGGGCAAGCGCTCCACATACCAGGTGTGCCTTCCGCACTAGAAACTCTAGCTCAGGTGAACTAAAATTCTTGTTAAATATGCTAATCCAACAAAGAACCTCTACATGGAATAGTAAGCACTATGAGCAAGAATTTTCTATTAGACTGCATAACATGCCCAAAACAAATGCTATCTCATCCAAAACCACCAAACCAATTTTAGCACTTGAGATAGCTTTTCTCAAAGAATTTTCCTAGGCTTACTCATGCATCTCTCCATGTCACTAAGCGCAAGGTATATGCGAATGAGACCCACACTTAGTGGCATTAGATAACTATTGTAATGAAAGATTTCAACTCTTTATAGTATGACTATCTGTCCTAAACCCGTTCAAGCACTTCTCTACTCAACTTAGACCTGTAAAATGAAAGGCCCTTAGGCTATACCTTTGCCTTAAATATTTTCCATTCCATCTCCTCCAAAGCTGATGCAACACATGCACTAACCTGGATTGATCAATAAATAATATCATCCACTTTGTATCATCAGCGACCTTATTGGTTCATCGATCGTTTGACTACACTTGCTCTTCATTGCTGCCTTGGTCCATCGGCAGCAAGTCTTGCTCAAGGTTCCTCACCACATGGTTTATCACTTCAAAGCTCTGACTTGCCCTTCATGCTTGCAACTGGTCCATCAAGCCAAGTCTTGTCTTGATCTTCTTCACCTAGCCACATGACTCAATGTCATGTCTCATATGCAATGAGCTCCTTCATCACATGTCTGAGCTTTCTAACATATCCAAGCCATTTTCACCTCCATCGCTTGTGTTGCTCACACAAGTATATCTGTGGACTAATCACTTGTGTATCTCACATTAAACACATATTAGTCCACTTGGTCTATCACTGAATTACCTAAACCAAACAAGAACCTTTTAGTGGAGTCTAACCTGCGAGTTTCTCACCAGCTAGTCTAGTGTTGATGGTAATTAAATGCTAAATTCCGTCATGAAAGGAATCAACATTTGAAATGAAAAAAATGCAATCATATTCTTAAATATTCTAAAATGGAAAATTCATACTGTTTTGGAAGACTAACAGGTGTAGGGGCCCACCTACAAAGATGGACCTGAATGGGGCTACTAGGGGGCCTCCCAAACCCCTATGGCATCGACTGACATGTGCCATGATCCTAATGTAGACATAAAAGGTGGAAAATGGGTAAACTTCAAGCGTGCGGTTGTCACTATAGCTTTCACAAGAAGTATTCCAGGTATTATCAATTTCCATGCTATGATATTTGATAAGGTAGGTAGATATATAGGTGATAACCTCACCTTTGCTCACCGAGGTGAAAGACGAATTAGCAAGAGGATAAACCCTTGTCCAAAGTGGCTAGCTTGTTATGGGAGCTAAAACATGTGGTGGAATACAAAGATTGCATTCACTAGATGATTTGGTGCCAGTATTTTCCTCACCGCTAGATTCTCTAATACCCACTAGTCAATTAGTTTACCATTGCCTTCTACTAAAGTCAACCATTCCATGCTCCTGTTGACCACCATTTGGTGTGCAACCACACAATTGCATTGCCACCCTTAATATTGCACACTAGATCATCTGCTGGGATATTGATTTTGACCGTAGGATCAACTGATGGGGCTAACTATCTAGTGATTGTTGACGGTCCTTAAGTACTAAAATTAATAATCAAATAAACATGAAAAAGGATCAATATGAAACAAACATCTAGAATTAGGGTTTTATCTGACAGAATTCCACGAGCTTTGGTGTTTA
>Ga0182004_10002984_pt1 | contig 13330 bp, 6 predicted proteins | sample Sormic07211540_1_FD_120479 | JGI IMG/M metagenome (GOLD analysis project Ga0182004, IMG submission 120479) | Endophyte microbial communities from Sorghum bicolor roots, Mead, Nebraska, USA - 072115-40_1 MetaG | ecosystem: Host-associated > Plants > Roots > Unclassified | place: USA: Nebraska...
TAATAATTAAATAAAGAAATAGAGTATCCCGATCACGTCGTCATCTTTCTCCGTTTCGTAGCGTGTCTGCCTGGCCAGCAACGAGTCTCTCCCATCTCTGTCACGTGCCTTTCAACATGACGGAGAAGAGAGAGACACACACGGCCCCCGCAGGTGGCCTTCAACGTTAGGACCGAGGCGGTGATCGGACGAAGTGGTCAGCGTCCAAATCCACACGGCCGCTGGCGTGGCGGCGGATCCAATCGGCGGGCCGGTTCCGGCCAACCACCGTCCGGCTTCTTCCGATCCCATTCCGATTCCTCCAAAGTCAACATCATTTTTTCTTCAATTCGTACCCGTAGCCACCCGCCGTCGTGGTCGCCACCCACGACTCTTCCACCTCCGGCCTCTCTGGCCGTTTTCAATTTCGGACTACACCACAGGGAGAGAGAGAGAGAGAGAGAGAGAGAGAGAGAGAGAGAGAGATATCAATCGAAGGCGGAGCCGTGTTGAGAGCAACCAAGGAACCAGGCGCCCCGGGCGGCGATGGAGAACGGCAACAACGGCGGCCACCCGCCGCCGCACTACCCGCCGTACCAATACCCGTACCCGCAGCCGCAGGCTCAGGCGCAGCTGTATCCTTACGGGTACCAGTACCCGCCTGCGCCGCCGCCACCGTCGTCTGCCGCGCCGGCCGCGCCGTACCTCTCTCCGTCTCCATCCTTCCCGAGCTATGCCCCCGCCCCGCCCCCGCCGCAGCAGCAGCAGTACCACTCCGGCCCGCTCCAGGCGTACCCACCCACGCCGCAGTACCACGCCTACCCGCCGCCGCCGCATCCATCGCCTTACGGCCACGGGTACAACCCTTACCCATCCCCGTACTCATCCTCCTACCCGAGCACCAACCCTAGCCCCAGCCCCAGCCCGGGGCTTTCTCCCAGCTCCAGCTTCCACCACCAACACGCCTCCGCGGCGCCCGAACCCCCGTCGCCCGCGCCCTCCGCGCCGTCCTACCCCATCGAGGATGTCCTCGCCACCATGCGCCTCTCCGACCGTCACGACTACGCGTCGTCGCCCTCCGTCTCCGCGCCCCCGCCCTCGACCCCCTTCTCGGGCGATGGAAGCAGCCACGGCGGCGGGATGCAGGTGGTGCCCTATGGCGCGGCCGCCGGAGGCTCGCAGCACGGAGGCGGGATGCAGATGGTGCCCTACGGCGCGGCCGCGGGAGGGTCGCAGCACGGCGGCAGCTTCAGGGCATCACTCAAGGTGGTGCTGCTCCACGGCAGCCTCGACATCTGGGTGCACGACGCCCGGCACTTGCCTAACAAGGACATGTTCTCCAAGAGTGTAGCTGAGTTCCTCGGCCCGCGCATCACCAGCGCTGTTGGCAGCAAGATGTCCAGCGCGAACATGACCAGCGACCCCTATGTCACCGTCCAGGTCTCCTATGCCACCGTCGCGCGGACCTATGTCATCCCCAACTGTGAGAATCCAGTCTGGTCGCAGAACTTCTTGGTGCCAGTTGGGCATGAGGCTGCCGAAGTCGAGTTTGTTGTCAAGGACAGTGATGTCTTCGGCGCTCAGATCATTGGTGTGGTGTCCATTCCCGCTGAGAAGCTTCTGACAGGGGCCAGGATTCAGGGTGTCTACCCCGTTCTTGAGCCCAATGGCAAGCCATGTGCTCCAGGAGCTGTACTACATTTGTCGATACAGTACATCCCCGTCGCTCAGCTCACAATGTACCACCATGGCGTCGTTGCTGGTCCAGACAGTATTGGCGTACCTCATACTTACTTCCCGCTTAGGCGTGGCATGAGAGTGACCCTGTATCAAGACGCTCATGTGCCTGATGGTTGTCTCCCAGACATATGGCTTGACAATGGGCTGCGCTACCAGCACGGGCAGTGCTGGCGTGATATCTATGATGCCATATGTCAGGCAAGGAAGTTGATTTACATCGTGGGGTGGTCTGTTTTCCACACAATCCACCTCGTGAGAGATGGCACTCAAGCTCCATCACTTGGGGACCTGTTGAAGATGAAGTCACAAGAAGGGGTGCGTGTGCTGCTGCTTGTTTGGGATGATCCTACATCAAGGAGCATTCTTGGATATAAGTTGGTATGTATTATTATCTATCAAGTTGAAAATATGCTGCTTTAAGGTCTTCACGCTACAAAAGACATAATTTTGTGTCTAGAAACTGTAATTCTGTCAATGTTAAAATACTTATAGATGCCTTTTCAAGTTAGCTGCATGGTAGCACCAGTGATATTTCTCTGTTATTGGAATTGGTACACAAATTTCATGATTAAACTTTATGGCATTGAGCAAACTATGATGTAACCTTTGTATTTGTTTCTGTGGTGTTCAAGTAAATGATTTGCAGAAATACTAGCTGTCATCTGTACTCTATAGTATTAAGTGAATATTCATCAATGTAGTTTCCAGCTTTCCTATGATATACTCCGTCCGTTCTAAATTATAGTTCAGTTCAGCTTTGTCCTCAATCAAACTTCTCTAACTTTAACCAAGTTTATAGAAAAAATGCACCAACATCTAAAACATCAAATTAGTTTTACTAAATTCTCCATGGGTAGTTTGGTGGCTTATTCACTAGACATTTGATAACATGCTTTTCACATATTTCATGATGTTTAAGAATCGAGTGCATCATGTTTATGGAAGTTTCAATCGTAGGATGGTTTCATGGGCACACGAGATGAGGAGACACGCAGATTTTTCAAGCATTCTTCAGTCCAAGTGTTGCTGTGCCCACGATCCGCTGGGAAACGCCACAGCTGGGTGAAACAGCAGGTTATCTCTATTCTCAAATGTCAATGGTGACGATGATGTACAAATTTACCATTCATGATAGTTCATATTTGTTTTTTGTCACAAAGTATTACACCAATCTTTACCATACGTGTACTTGTGTACACCAAGCATAGTTGGGGCCAACGACCCCCCTGGCCCCACCCCTGCCCTGCGGTGCCGCCGTTGCCCCTGCTTGCATTGTGTTTCTTGAGTTCCATCTATTTATGTAAGAAGTTTGTGCGGACCAGGAAACAGGAACCATTTTTACTCATCATCAGAAAACAGTTATTGTGGATGCTGATGCTGGCAACTATAGGAGAAAGATAGTTGCTTTTGTTGGAGGCCTTGATTTATGTGGCGGGAGATATGATACACCTTGGCATCCTCTGTTTCGGACTCTTCAGAACGAGCACAAGGAGGATTATTACAATCCAAACTTTAATGTAAGTCTTGTTTCTGTGCAGTTTCTTATGTAATGATTCCTAGAATTTCCTTAACACTGAAATGTAGGAACCTTTTATGATATTTTGTTCTTAGTTCATCAAAAGGAAAATAATTTAAGGTAAGAAAAACAAATATTAACATTGCCCTATTCTCTGTCTTTTCTTTGTGGCAATACGGAACATAGTTCTTTGCCATTTTCTAGCATATGAAAAAATATTAGTGCTTGCCCTATTTTCTTTGTGGGCTGTGTATTCTCAAGAGATTTTTTGGTTCTCCCTCCTGTTGCATTTTGGTTTTGCACCACTTGCTCCACAACCTACTGACCAATCCTTGGATGAATGGTGGAGAAAAGTTGATAATTCTGCTAGTGGAGGTTTGAGGAAGGGTCTGAATTCTCTAGTCATTTTGGGAGCCTGGAGCATCTGGCGGCACAGAAATGATTGTGTTTTCAATGGCGCAACCCCAAATGTTATTATGGTGCTGGCTTTGGGAAGGGAAGAGGCCCATTGGTGGAGCCTGGCTTGAGCCAAGGGGCTCTCTGTGCTCACTGCCAGAGGAGCAGTCTAGAGGACTGATGTAGCAGTCGGGTTGTTCTTTTGCTTTTAACCAGCGATTTAATTTCCTTGTAGTAGTGGGTGTTTGTGTGTGTGTGTATTTGGGTCTATGTATGACTCTCTTCTTCTATTAATACAATGATATGCAGCTCTCCTGCGTGTTCAAGAAAAAAAATATTCTGTGCTGATCCTGAAACAATTCTTCTCATTATTTTGCAGACAGTTGATGCTCGTGGTCCAAGGGAACCTTGGCATGACTTGCATTCTAAGATCGATGGTCCAGCTGCTTATGATGTTCTACAAAACTTCCAGGAGCGTTGGTTAAAAGCGGCCAAACGCCATGGGATTAAAAAGTTGGCAAAATCGTATGATGATGCTCTGCTCAGTATTGAAAGAATACCAGATATTATAAACATAAATGATGCAATATATTTTAGCGACAATGATCCAGAGACATGGCATGTTCAGGTGTTTATAGCATTCCTATTCCTACATAGTTGAAAAGGAAAACCAACTTTTATCCCTTTGTGCTATTTTTCCTTGCAAGCACTGAATTTTCTTTTACTTTGGAATTTAGGTGTTTCGGTCTATTGATTCAAACTCTGCCAAGGGATTTCCAAAGGATCCACGAGCAGCAACCATGAAGGTAACTGTTATCTACCATCTAGCAATGCTATATTTGTAGGATTTTCCATTTTGATGTTGACTAACACTTTTTGTGCTTTGGCCAACAGAATCTTGTCTGTGGAAAGAATGTACTTATTGACATGAGCATACATACGGCTTATGTCCATGCTATCCGGGCAGCCCAACATTATATTTATATTGAGAATCAGTACTTCATTGGTTCTTCATTTAATTGGGATTCAAACAAGGATTTAGGTAAATTATGAGTGTCAACTTTTGCTTTGCATTCTTCTATATGCACAATGTTTCTTCCAGAAAAACATTGTACAGTCCTTTACCCCTTTTCTCTTCTTACTACACATTTCACTTGAAAACTTTTTCTACATGTCAGGGGCTAACAATTTAATTCCAATTGAAATTGCTCTCAAAATTGCAAACAAGATTAAGGCAAATGAAAGGTTTTCTGCATACATAGTGGTTCCTATGTGGCCTGAGGGTAATCCAACTGGTGCTGCAACACAACGAATTCTTTACTGGCAGGTTAGATTCACAGTTCTGTCATTGCTCATTTCTTGTTTCATGTGTTCCTGTAGATGATATGTTTTCATATTGCTTAATCATGTCTTTTTTATATTTACACTGCAGAACAAAACCATGCAAATGATGTACGAGACAATATACAGGGCCTTGAAAGAAGTAGGCCTGGATGATATGTATGAGCCTCAGGATTATTTAAACTTCTTCTGTCTTGGCAACCGTGAAGTTGATGACAGCACTAGCAATTCAAATGCTTCAAATACAGCAAATAATCCTCAGGTAAACTTTCTTGTTTTTGTTCAACAAATTATGCTGACTTAGAGAGCAATTTTAATTTGTTGAAGCAAAAAACATTTCAGTTAAGTATTAAATAGTGTAGGTAAAAATACGAGTTATGTGACCTTTAGGTGGACTTTGCTCAACAGTTCTCCTTTTTCTTGGCAAAGTACTGATATGGTTCCTTTAGACTGTATGTTGAAGTGTGGAAACATTAAGATTTGGATTTTGTCCATCTCTGCCACTGATTTTTTTTTTGGGAATTCTACATCATGATGATTCTTAAAGGATATAGGTTATTGTTTGAAAAGAACTTCTTGGTCAATGACTGAAGTGATTTGACTTATGGATGCTCGACAGAAAAATGTGTCTTGTGGATAATGAATTAGCTCTACAAAAAGTTGCTACTTGTGGATATTGAACTTGTAATCGTTATTTAAACATTACTTGCCCTCATGTAATCAGTGTTGGAATTGACTTCATGCTGTGTTCTTCTCCTGTATATAACATGTATTCAAGCTTATTTTGCATTTAATGTTCAGGAACATGCTAGGAAAAATAGGAGATTCATGGTCTATGTACATTCAAAAGGCATGATTGTGGATGATGAGTATGTTATCGTTGGATCGGCTAATATTAACCAGAGATCCATGGAAGGAATAAGAGACACAGAGATTGCGATGGGAGCGTATCAGCCACAATATACATGGGCTAATAAGCTTTCTGCCCCACGTGGACAGGTATTGCCCCTTGACTCAAGCTGACAAATATCTGGTGTACCATATTTATCGAGACATACAAAACTGGGCTGTGCCCCTAAGCTTTCATGATGAGATTGGACTTGGAAGTATTTTACTTTCATGTCCTTACTGCTACTGCTTTGCTGAGGCTATACATTAGTTTCAGCTGTTTGTCATGTAGGGGTGCAATTGATTTCACGACGCAGCTTGCGCCATACACTAAATTTAATCTATTGATTGATTTTCACTTTGTAGATTTATGGCTACAGAATGTCCTTATGGGCTGAGCATATTGGAAGCATTGAGGAAGACTTCCACTATCCGGAGAGCCTGGAATGCATGAGGCGTGTACGGCATCTTGGGGAAGAGAACTGGAAGCAGTTTGTTGCCGATGAGGTGACAGAGATGAGAGGCCACCTCATGAAGTATCCAGTAAGCGTTGACCGTAAAGGCAAGGTGAAACCACTACCAGGATGCACAACATTCCCAGATTTAGGTGGGAACATCTGTGGCTCATTTACAGCCATCCAGGAGAACCTCACAATATAAAATTTAGTTTTGCAATTATATAATGCTGATGGCCTCTTAGGGACCCTGGAGATCAAAGATAGAGCAGTAGATTTGTCCAAAAAAAAAAAGATAGAGCACTAGCGTATCCTCTTTCTTGAGAGCGTATAGATAGGGTGAAGATTTTGCAAGAGCTACAGGTAGGCAAGTAGGGGAAGTGCTAATAGGGCTTTATCCCCTTGCCCTTTTTCTTGATTCAATTGGTACATATAAAGTAGGTAATCAATTTGTATCGTTATTGGGTACCTCCGTACCTGTATAGAAAAATTAAAGAGGTTCAGGAATCACATTTGGACCAACTGCCAAGATATTCCATGTAAATCCCGAAAAGTAAATGTTTAGTGTAAATTGATCCTGCAGAGTATTTTGAAGTGTTTCCCCCTTTTGGGGTTTTTGATGAAATCGCGAATTCCTTTATTTCTTGATCAGCATAATTCTCATTGTTCTCGTGAAATGCTGAGCAATGCATCTCAAGGGGTTGGAATCAACAAGCGGAAGCTAGAAGTATGTCTAGAGGAGATTAAAAAATGTCTAGAGAAAAATAAAACCTACTCTAAAGCAGTTACCCATCAGTTACAGATGTACGTGTTGATATTCATTACCACAGCCAAGACCATGCTGAAACTTGAAACCACTCGCTCTCGATCATTTCCTCCATCTCTGGGCCTGAATTTTCACCCCCATATACCTTCCGAGCATCATGACGGTGGCCTGCGGGTTGGTCCCCGGGGAGTACTTGAACGTGGAGCTGTCGATCACCCTGAGCCGCTGCACGCCGAACACCCGGTAATCGTCGTCGACGACGGCGCCGACCTGGCATCCGCCGTGGTAGTGCCAGATGGTCATGACGGTGTCCCTGCAGTACTGCTCGGGCGTCCGGGAGTCGTTGACGTGCCGCGGCAGGAGGTTGACGGGGAAGTTGGCGGAGTCGGTGAAGATGGACTCCACGGACGCGTTGGCGTAGGTGAAGTTGGCGAAGGCCCGGGACTGGATCACCCGCTCGATCGTCTGGATGCCGTGCACGCACCGCTCCAGGTCCTCCGACTCCTGGAAGTAGTTGAACGTCACCGCCGGGTTCGCGCGCGGGTCGGCGGACCGCAGCTCGATGTGCCCCGACGACACCGGGCCCAGGATCTTCTCCAGGATGAAGCCGCCCCGGAACGCCCGCCTGTCCAGCCGCCGCATCGCCTCCGCCGCCCGCTCCAGAGCCTCCGGGGTTCTCTGCTTCGGCGGCAGCGTGCCCAGCTGCCCGGTCTGCCGCAAGATGATCCGTCAGTAGTCAGTACATTTCATTTCCGGCGGCTATGTTGCTGTCAGTATGGAACGAAGCACCGACCGGACCGACCGACCACACCTGAGGAGAGAAGAGGCCGAAGTTGCGAGCTAGGCGGCGGGCGCCGTCGGAGACGGGGATGCCGAACTCGGAGCCGCTGACGCCCTCGATGAAGCTGCCGAACCGGGTGATCCCGACGACCTGCACGAGCGAGAGCGTGACGGGCACCGGCGACGGGATGAACACCGAGTTCATGGGGTTGTCGGCCACGCCCTGCCCGACCATGGGCTGGTCGACCAGCACCTGGATGCCGTGCGCCTCCAGGTGCGCCTGCGGTCCGACGCCGCTCAGCATCAGCAGCTGCGGGCTCCCCAGCGTCCCCGCGGACAGGATCACCTCGTTCTTGCCGCCGTCGCGGAGGTACACCCGGTGCTGCACGCCCAGCGGGTCCGTGAACACCACGCCGTACGCCACCGGGTACGGCACGCCCTCTTGCTGCCTGAAGAGGATCCTCGAGACGGTAGCGTAGAGGAACACGGTGAGGCCCCTGGGCCGCGCGTGGCGGAGGAAGTCGGCGGCGGTGTGCCGCTGCCCGCTGCTGTCGAAGATGGTGCCGCCGATCTTGGTGCCCGGGACGTGGTCGAAGGTGAAGCCGTTGTCGGGGGTGACGCCGGCCTCCAGCAGCGCGTCGCGGAGCGCGGCCTGCCATGGGGGCACGTCCGGGCGGAACACGAGCGCGCGCTCCACCCAGTGGTACGAGGAGTTGACGAGGCGGGTGTCCCACCCGGCGGCGCGCACGTAGTCGTTGCTGGCCCGCGTGTAGAAGCCGGCGTTGAGGCAGCTCCCGCCGCCCAGCACCCGCGCCCGCGCGTTCACCACGCCGTCCTCGGAGATGAACCGCTGCGCGGGCGACGCCGGGGACGTGTCCGCCAGCGCCTCCGTGAAGTGCTGCTGGTTGGACATGTTGCGGTAGGGGAGGCCTCCGCGCTCCAGGAGCAGCACGCGGGAGTGCTCCGACAGCGTCGCCGCCAGCGGGCAGCCCGCCGTGCCGCCGCCGATGACGATGTAGTTGTATTGCGACACCAGCGGCGCGTCCTGCGCGTGGCGAACGAACCGCAGGTTCTCCAGTGGCTCTGCACATACATATGACCATGCACCGATTCAGACGTTTGCAGAAGTGCAGAAAATCCAAAAGAAAACAAAAACGCATGACCATATTCACGGCATGCAGTCCGGCACGGCACGAACCATCCTCCGAGAGCGCGACGAGGCACGAGGAGCCAAGAACGATGGCCAAAACCCCCAGCGCGGCCGAGCTCGCAAGCCCAGGCGCCATTTTCGCCGGCTAATCAGCAACAGCAGTGATCAGATATGAGAAAAGTTCGGCTCGCTTATATATTGGGAGTTAGCTCATGGGTAGATCAGGAGTAGATGTTTAAATAAAATACTGCACGGTTGTTCTACGGTGCAAAGATGAGCTGCGAGGAATCGAGCGAGGAGGTGATAGTTTTACAAAGGACAATACATGGTTTGCATAATAGCATGCTGGAGGGATGGTGAGCTTTTTAAACGGAGCTGGATGACGATATGCGTCAGACGAATTTGTTGTGAGCAGCAAGCAGGAGAGTTTACTTGCCAATCTTGAGATTATTTTTACAGGTATCATGTGCATGCTTTTCATACATGAACTGGTATATAGTATTTGTAATCTATGTTTGATTCGGCCTCCCCGTCTTGCTTTACAGGACATATGGCCACAACACCTTATTTTGGGATCATGTATGGCCGGAGGGGAGACAGTTAAGGCCTTGTTTAGATCTATTTTTTTTTAGGATTTTGGACACTGTACCACTTTTATTTATATTTGATAATTATTATCTAACTATGAACTGACTAGGTTCAAAAGATTCATCTCACAAATTACAAATAAACTATACATTAGTTATTTTTTAATCTATATTTAATGATTCATACATGCGTCCAAAGATTCGATGTGACGAGGAATCTTGCAAACTTAAATTTTAAAGGCGTCTAAACAAGGCTTAAAACTTGCCTATGGAACTAAGGGGGTGTTTAGATCCACATAAAATATAAAATACAAAATGCCAAGAGTGATGGAATGTAGAATATCAAAATTTTCAGCGCTATGTTTAGTTTCATCCAAAATGCAGAATTTATTATCCTCATGAGGGCCTCTTGAGGCTTTTTTGAGCTTTTTTGGCCTCTCAAGACCAAAATCGAAAATAGAAAATAACCACCTTCTTACCAAAAATTTTACATGATGTTTAATTTTATTATACAAAATAATAAACCAAAATCCAATTTTTCTTGGAATAGAACAAGAACAAAACACCCCTAAATAGACCACGGCAATACTACCGCTCCCGTATGCGAATGAAATGGCGTTCACCGGCACAGCCACGGCGGCGCGCAGCCACCTACCGTCCTACCATGTTCACACTTCCTCTCTTCGTTGCTTAGCCCAAGCCCAACAAAGGAAACGGAACGAAACAAATCAGGACGACAGTGTCCCGGGCCGGGCACGTCAGGGATTTACAGCAGTGCCACCTCTTATTTCTGCTCGTAGTCGAGCTCTCTTCAGATGCAGGATGTACAAGGCAGAGGACACGACTGGAACACAACGAGAGCGTTCCTGTCCGTGCCCGACCGCTCACGTCGTCGGCGCGTCGTCGCCGTCGCGCTCCATCGGCAGGAGAGGTTCCCGGCGATACATATACACATACAGGTCTGCGCGTGGTCTGGTGCCGTTTCACTTCACTTCTTGGCGCCACCGCCGTCGCCGGAGTTGGAGTTGGAGTTGGAGTCGGCGGCGCGCGGCGTGATCTTGATGACAAGGCCGGGGAAGACGTCGTCGGGGTCGTGGACGTGCGGGTTGTGCTCCAGGATGTAGGGGTCGCCGCACCTGGCGCTGATGCTGTGCAGCGTCTCCCCCTCCGCCACCACGTACAGCTCGTCGCACGGCCGCGCCGCCGCCAGCCGCGCCCCGCGCACCACCAAGCGGCGCCCGCCTCTGTCGTACTGCTCCTCGTCGTCCCCCGACCCGGCGAGCGATCCAACGACCATCACGAGCGCCAGCAGGGCGCACCACGACGCCACGTCCGTCGCCCCCCACCGACGCTGCCGCTGTCCGCCGGCCATCGTCACTGGTAAGAGGACCAATGTGAGCTTGAAGTTGTGTGTGTGTGTGTGTGCGTGTCTGAGGTAGGGGCTGGTTTATATAGACAAGGACGAGGACGAGGACGGAGACTCATGGAAGTGGACTGTCGTTGCACAGACACTGACATGAGTGGTTTCATGGAGACGTCGGCGTGGTGCGATCTGCGATCGAGCAAAAGACGAACATAGTAGTAGTACCAATCAATAATTCATCAGCATATATACTTTTTTTTCTCGATGATCATAGAGAACGTGTGACAGCAAAAGATGGAAAGAGCAGTACAGAGGCACGTCAGAACTCACAGCCAAGGACACATGTTTAAGCTGTTCCGAGTGTTTTTTAATCAGTCTTGCAAAAGTGAAAAAAAAAACATAGAAAAGTGTTGAGTGCGTCGCAAAGTGCCGCAAAGCCCATGGGCGGCACACCCAATTGTGGAACGTGATTCCACGCCTGGAGAAAAGGCTGCTGGTGGTTCATCCTGACAGGGCACAACTGCCACGATCTCCAAAAGTCCAAGAAATTAAGCAGCTTGAGGTCTGGTGCTGTGTCCTTCGTGGCCTGGCCATCGAAGCAAACCTTACCACTGTTTCGCTGCTGCTCACTGGACTCAGGGTCACTGCACGCCGCCCGGATCCCCGGCTTAGGGAAACCATCTGTGACATTTGTTGGATTCAGGGACTCGTTAGAGAGACGCGCACAGCCACAGGCGGTTTGCCGTGCTCCAGAACGAAGGTGAATCTTGTTTCTTGTAATAATGCATGCGATCGAGCATCCGAGCTCTGACGACGCTTTAACCCTATCCAGCCAGCCAGTGCGGCCGCGGTCACCAGTCTGCCTGCCACTGCCAGGCATCTCCATCGCGTCCCTGTTCTAGAGCTCGTGCGAACACGGCGACACGCACGCGTTCGCCACGGGCCACGGCAAACGGGCAGGGGCGGCAGCCGGCAGCCCGGCAGGTGGCGCGCGCGAGCTGCCTCTCGCTCGACGCACCTCTCCCTCAGCCCGACGCGTCGCCTCATCACTGAACCAGCTCAATATAGTTGGCCAAACGGGCGGCCCGGCCCTGGCACTATACGACACTATGCGGCACTATGTCTATCGTGCCGTGCCGTCTCGGGCCATCGTGTCAAACTCTCGGCCCAGGCACGGCACTATGGCTCCTTAACCGTGCCGTGCCGTGCCGTGCCGATAGGCACTGTGGCCCATCGTGCCCGTGCCGGCCCGTGGCTTTGGGAGAAGTCGAGAAGCTCATTGCGCCCTACCTCAAGGAGAAGATGAGCGCTACCGCTATCGTATAGTCAGGCGGGAGAAAGAGTGGCCGCAACAATGATGTGTCTGCGGCGCCGCCGACTAGGGAGTTAGGGTTTGAAAGGGTTGTGTGATGCTTATATACATGACTCATAATATATTCAATGGTCATGATCTATCCTCAAAGAATCAGATGATGGAAATAATCGTACCAGCGTCGTGCCAGCCTATTAATCGTGTCGTGCCCATGCCGGCACTGCGGGCCGAAGTTGCGGCCCAAGCACGGCACTACCACCGGGCCGTGCCGTGCCTGGACTGTGTTTTTTTAGTGTCGTGCTCGGACCGGCCTATCGTGTTAGTGCAAGATGGAAATCTATACAGCTCAAATTATTACTACTCGTCAGCGGATGGGCGCGGGCGTGGTCAGGAAACGAACTCCCATCCATCTCTGGTGTCTCACTGTCTCCTCAAGCTTAATTAATTCGCAGTGGCACGACCCGGCCGGCCATGGGAGGCTGTAGTAGTGTACTAGTCTCATGCGTGGAATCGCGCTTTGCGCTTTTTCAGACGCGCGCATGCTACGGCTCTTGCATGCAAATTTCCCATGCATCGCGGGCATGCGGCGGCTGTTCGCGCATGCTCGTTTCTAGCCGCCGGACGGAGTAGCAATCTTTCGTGCACGAGGGGAAAAAAAGAGAGAGCAGAAGAGATGTGTCTAGTGCGGACTGCGGACAACGGAGGCTGGGACCGCGTGGGAGGAAAGAAGCAAATGTTTCGGCTGTGCAGCGCAGTCGGTGGGTTAGGCCGGAGGCACACTTCGCTGTTCCACAGAACTGTCACGAACCCGGATAGCTAAAGGGGAATCAGAGGTGGAATAGCAAGAATTTGGGGATCTCAGATAACGAGGACCGAGAACGGTGATTATAGAGGGCGTTTTGATTAGGAGCCTAAAATTTTCTCACGAGAACTTAGGCCTTGTTCAGTTTGCAAAACTTTTTGCGCTTGGGCACTGTAGCACTTTCGTTTTTATTTGACAAATATTGTCCAATCATAGAGTAACTAGGCTTAAAAGATTCGTCTCGTAATTTACAGA
>Ga0182004_10002985_pt1 | contig 13330 bp, 14 predicted proteins | sample Sormic07211540_1_FD_120479 | JGI IMG/M metagenome (GOLD analysis project Ga0182004, IMG submission 120479) | Endophyte microbial communities from Sorghum bicolor roots, Mead, Nebraska, USA - 072115-40_1 MetaG | ecosystem: Host-associated > Plants > Roots > Unclassified | place: USA: Nebraska...
GTAAACCAGAAGGATGTATTTGTCTAGGGGTTGAATGCGTGTGGGATCTTTACAGTCAAGTCTATGTATGCTGCGTTGATTAACAATGGGGTTCGGGTGTCACAAGATATCTGGCAAACTAAGTTACCAATGAAAATTAAAATTTTTCTTTTGTATTTAAAAAAAAAGTGGTTTTAACTAAGGATAACTTAGTTAGATGTAACTCGAATGGTGACAGAGGTTGTTGTTTTTGTCACTTTCCGGAAACAATTAATCATCTCTTTTTTATTGTGTTTATGCCAAATTCTTATGGCACGCTGTTCATATAATTTTTGCATTGCCACCGCCAACAAATATAAATGATCTGTTTTTAAGAAGGACAAAATTAGGCACTAAAAAGTATAATTCATTGTTATTAACGGCAGGTGCATCGCTCTATTGGGCAATTTGGATAACCCGAAACGAGGTGGTTTTTGACAGATGCAGACCAAAATCTTTCTTGCAGGTACTCTTCAGGGGAACACACCGGCTTCGACAGTGGGCACACTTGCAGTGGCATGACGATCAACGGGAGCAGTTAAATCTCGTGGGGCAGGTCCTAGAAATGTCGGCCTTGCATTTTTTAGTTCCAATGGGTGGTTATCGTCAAGTTACATTGGTCATGCTTAGTTTCAAACTTTACTTCGAATGTTTCCTTTTCCTTCTGGTGGGCTGCAATTCAGTCGTAGCTTTTACTTTTGTCCTTTGTGGAAGTTTTGTAATAATTGGTCTGATTCTATCTTTGGATAGATGAAGCCGGATGTTTCATCCATTATCTAAAAAATATATATCTGACTAAAACATCAATTTTGGTATATAGAGTACAAATGAATAATGAAGCAAACGGACCAACATTAATTGTCATATCATTGCAAAGTGCCATTGGTCTCAGTGCTTATTGCACAAATTCAGCAATGCTACTTATCAGTACAGATTAGAGAATGCAAGCAATAGTTTAGCCATCACAAGATAAACAAGGCACGGCTGCTAGACTCAAAGGGGTGCTCCTTGAGTGTCTACGATTAGACAGATTCACATCATCAACCTAGGCACTTTGCTCAGTTTGTAATAAATCAAAGCATCATCATGTGCAAGCGCAAGAGCAAACCATATGTCCAAAGCTCCAACTGGGGGAGAAAACTGGGGGAGAAGGGGGTGGGCATACCTGTAGAGGAACTAGTAGAGAGGGCTCAGGCGGTGGTGTGCAGGGATCCGGCGATGGTGCGTAGGGATCCGGCTACAGGACAACCGCCGAGGATGAAGAGAAGGACCAACGATGGTGGAGCACGAATGTTGAGGAAGGAGAGAAGGGCAGGGAAACCCTAGCCACCGTGGTCGGTGCCAGAGATGGAGGTGAGACGAAGATGGGCAGCAACCCTCACCGCGGCGCCCCTGCGTGGTGTCCTTCACAGGTCGTCGACTTCCTCCACCGTGACGCGTCTGACTTCCTTCATAGGCGACCGCAAACCCTAACTGTGACGCGGCCTGCGCTAGAGATGGGGCAGGGTAGGCAGGGTCAGGAGTGGGAGGAGGCAGCGAGCGATGGGTGAGGGCAGAGGGAGGTTGCAGCGGCGGAGGGGTGCCGGAGGGGGAGTTGGCGGTGATGTACGGTACGGTGGTAAAATCCGGCAGCCTACCAGCATCGAAGGGAGTGAGGCGCACGCTCGTGAGAAGGGAGCCACGATCGACTTGTTATATACCTAGAGCATTTGTAAGGGCGGGTGAAGAAGGGAGCCACCCCTATAGTTCCATTTGCAGGGGCGGTTCATGATTAAGCCGCCCCTACAAATGTTTTTTTATTTGATTTTTTAATTTAGAAAATCAATCAACAAGCTTGATAATATTTTTGAGGCACTATAAAAGAGGTCAAATGAAAATGATATGAATACAATGTTTGTTAAGATAATCAAGATCTACAATTATTATATTGGTCCGTTTTGCATTTGAGAAAGTTTGGATAAGGGAAATTTGAATTTCAAAAAAACTTCAACTTAAAACTAGTTTTTGAAACCCTAAATGGTTTCAACTAGAAAAGTTATGAATACCAATTTTGTTACACTCATAAAGATCTACATTTGTTATTTTGGTCAAATTGTCATTTGACTAAGTTTAAATAATTCAAATTTTGAATTTTCAAAAATGATAACTTAAAACCAGGTTTTGAAGCTCTAAATGGTTTCAACTAGAAAAGTCATGAATACCAGGTTTGTTAAACTCATCAAGATGTACTTTGTTATTTTTGTCCACTTTTCATTTGACAAAGTTTGAATGATTCAAATATTGAATTTCAAAAAATGATAACTTCAAACCAATTTTTCAAACCCTAAGTGGTTTCAACTAGAAAAGTCATAAATACCAAGTTTGTTAAACTCATGAAGATATACATTTGTTATTTTGGTTATTTTTGCATTTGAGATATTGTTAGAAAAGTTTAGTTGTAAATTGACAAGTCTCTCATATAGTTTTATAAATTATATGTGAGATTCATAATTTTATGACTAGTGTTTACTAAGATTTCTCAAATGAAAAATGATATATATAACAATTGTAGATCTTGATGAGTTCTAAAACTTTTCTATTCAAAAGTCTTTCATCTAGAGTAACTTTGTGCCTTGAAATCTTGTTCGAAGATGTATAAATTCAAATTTTAAATTGGTTATGAACAAGTGTGATTTGTTTTTTAATCTCTGGCTGGAACTTGTAACAGGTTTTTGTCCCTCATACTAACTTCAAATCTGATGATTCTTTTTCCTAAATGTTTCTAAAATCAAGACCTATTATTTTAGTCAGTTCATCTATCCATGTGAGTAAACTTAAAAGAATTTAAATTGTGAATTTCAAAAAATGACACCTTCAAACTACTTTTTCAAACCCTAAATGGTTTCAACTAGAAAAGACATGAGTACTAAGTTTGTTAAACTCATCAAGATGTATTTGTTATTTTGGTCCACTTTTCATTTGACAAAGTTTGAATGATTCAAATTTTGAATTTCAAAAAATAACGACTTCAAACCATTTTTTCAAACCCTAAATGGTTTCACCTAGAAAAGTCATGAATACCAAGTTTATTAAACTCATCAAGATATACATCTGTTGTTTTGGTCATTTTGGCATTTGAGATAGTGTTAGAAAAGTTTGGTTGTAAATTGATAAGTCTCTCATAAACACTTACACATGACACATAAAAAAGTCATAAATACATAAACATTAGACACATACATGAAATATAGTCTCACACGCATACATAAATGTAGTCTCGCACACATACATAAACATAGTCTCACACACATACATAAATATAGTCTCAGACACACACTTACACAAACTAGCTAGGCCCCACCGTAACAAGTTTCCCCTTGCCACCTTTTCATTCCCATGGCAGTATGTCTTTGGATAGGTTCCTTTCCACTGCACTGATCTTGCTACTAAAGTATGTGAATAGTGGCATCTCATCATAGTCATTGTAAGCTCCAACATCATCCACGCCATCAACTCTGATAATGTGTTGTTTCCTGGAGGCAACCATGTGCTCAGTCCTCTTCTTTGGGGGGAGGTTACTTAGTGGGTCAGACATATAGAAAACTTGTGCAACACATGAAGCGAGCACCCAAGGGTCATCATGGTAGCCTACATTATGGAGGTCCACGACTCTCAACCCAATCTCATTGACTTCATGTTGCTTGATCTAGCAGCATCAAAATAGGGCCACCTTTAGATTCCTTCCATAGTCAAGCTCCCATATATCTTCAATTATGCCAAAAAATGGGACCTTTCGCCCCAGTCCATCGAGAGCCTCTACTCGAACGTTGTTGTTTTGGTTTACACTTTTACTATCCTTTGTGTGGGTATAGTATGAGTACCCATTACTGTCATAAGCATTCCAAGATGTTACTTGTCTCGATGGGCCCTTTGCCAATCTACTGATGGTAGTAGAATCTTCACTTTCTCTAAGCGGTATGTTATGGTCCCTCAACCATTGAGTCAGGCGTCGCCTATGCTGTCTTATGACCCAATCATCTGAATGACCATTCCTCTCCTCCATAATGAGAGCCACGTGTTCATCAATATACCATTGCATCAGTTTTGTGCTCTACAAAACACAACAATGCGCCTGACTTACTTCTTCATATTCATAGTTGATGAATGTTTTTCTACCACTGTGCGCTTTCTAGCTAGCCTACCCATGTGACGAGAATCGGGATTGCCAATCCCTCTTTGTACTTTCAAGTACTCTTGATAGCATTCGATGAATTCTTCAGTACTATAATCCTCTATCATGGAACCCTCTAGGTATGCTCGATTATGCACGTATCGGCTTAGGACCAACATGGACCACTTGGAGGACCACATTTTATGCAAGTAGCAAGGGCTCAACGCCTCTATCTAATGAACCATGTGAATAATGAGATGTACCATTATATCAAAAAAAAGTAGGAGGTAAACACATCTCAAGTTGGTTCTGGGTCTCCACCATGAAATCATGTAGGTCTCTCAGCTCTGTCCTACGAAACATCCTCTAGAGATATTTGAAGAGAAGTAGCACATGTGGGTGATGGACATCTTCAAGAACTCTGACTTTACAGTCCCGATGACAATTGGTAGGTACACTGTCAGCATCATGTGACAATCGTGAGCCTTGCAGTAGTGAAATGAGAGGTCCTTCATTGACACTAGCTTCTTCGGGTTAGCCAAAAACCTAGTTGGGACTTTGATCCCCCTCATGGATGTGAGTACAGATCTCTTCTCTTCTATGTCTAGGTTGTAGGTAGCCGTTGGCAGAGTGTATTTTCCATTATCTTCAAGTACCAGGTGAAGCTCTGGCATCACCTTTAGTTGCTCCATGTCCCTTCATGCTTTCAGACCATCCTTTGACTTGGTTGTGTCCATCAAGGTATCGATGAGACTCTCGAAGACATTCTTCTCCACATGTATAGCATCAATGGCATGGGGACCGCCAATTCTAGCCAATAAGGCAGATACCAAAAGAAGATCGATTGTTTCTTAAAAGGTACGCCTTTGATAGGAGGTCTGCTTCTATCTTTGATTGTTCCATCTAGATTCTTCTTTCCATATATGATGCATATGGTTTTCACCATTTTGTACACATGTTGTCCATTATGACATCTCTCCGGAGGGGGTTCATCCTCCTAGATGTTGCATAGTATCTTAAGTATAAATTGTTTTGGTACTTGTGACCTACCTTTAAGAAGCTATGATTCCTTAGGTAAACAATCTTCTTGGATCCATCTAGGTATACCCATTTAGTATCATCCAAATAGACTTAGCATCCCATCTTGCCTTTGATTTGTCCAGACATAGCAAACAACATGGGGTGATCATTGATAGTCACAAATATTATTGCTCTTAGTGCGATGTCCTCATGTCGGAATGCATCATACATTGGCTCCCCAAACCTCCATATTCTCTCAAATTCTTGCATGATAGGCTCAAGGAACACGTCTATATCAATTCTTGGTTGTTTAGGGCCAGAAACAAGAACGGTGAGGAAAAGGTGCTTTATCTTCTAACACAAGTACGTTGGGATGTTGTACATGGTTAGGATCATTGGAGAAGTGTTGTGGTCAGTCATCCTCTCATTGAAGGGATTCATTCCATTGGTGCTCAAGGCAAACCATACATTCCTTGGGTCTGAACTAAATAGTTTGTTGTTCTTATTGAAGTCTTTCCACTGACTACCATCAGCTGGGTGTGCAATCACATCGTCATCGACCTTGCGCTCATCACCCCACCATGTCATGAGCATGGCTTCCATAGGGTTCAAGAAAATATGTCTCAAGCTGTCAGTCACTGGCAAGTACCACATTACCAAGGCTGGAACTTCTCTCTTATTTTCATCGTTGCCTAATGGAGTGTCCTCTAGTGGTTGAGATTCTTGTACCGTCTTTTTCCACACCCTTCTTATTCCTCTTGTTCCCCGTGGAGGCTTCTTCCCCACTATAAAAGTCATTTTCCTTGTACCGACTGGTCCCACACCGAGGACATTTGTCCAAACCTTTGAACATATCACCACAAAAAAGGATACAATGGTTGGGGCATGCATGAATTTTTTCAACACCCATTGCGAGTGGACTTATAACCTTCTTCGCATGGTATGTGTTGACAGGAACTAAGTTTGGTTGTGGCAGCACCCATGATAGGAGATGCAACAGATCATCAAAACTGCAGTCGGACCAACCGTACTTAGCCTTAAGGATGAGTAGCTCAAGCACAAAATGGAGCAATGTCTAGTGTGTCCGACAACCCTTCTCAACACCATAAACAGTCTCCTTCGACGCTGTTTTCACCTCCTCTAAATTTTCTAGACCTTTCTTTTGTAGTAATATTTCTGGTCCAATGGCCCGAAGCATGTCCTCCAAATTGTCACTGTCATCTTTATCCCCCTCATGTGCTCCACCATTTGTGCCGGCACCACCAACATCATTAGCACCATGTTTATTGCCAAAGTCACCACCTTGTTCATTGCCAAAGTTATAGCCCATGTCTTCATTGTTGTCGTATTGGTGCAGATACTTCAGGGTTTCGGCATCAAGTTCTTGATCATTGTTGTTGTCATCAACAACTATTGTCTCACCATGTTGAATCCACATTGTGTACTCCGGAACAAATCCTCGCATAACCAAGTGTGATTTGATGGTATCCACATCTGCAAATGCCATATTTTTGCAATCTTTGCAGGGACAAATAGTTGTATTTTTTTTATATGTCAATGTTGATGCATGCTTATCAGCGGCTACAATAAATTTGTCCACCTCTTCGCGAAAACCTTCATCGATCCTTGACCAACCATACATCCAAGAGTTCATGTACTCCATCTTTTAAAAACAAAACAACAAAAGAAGATACATCAAATGAATCGAATCAATGATTAATTAACTAATTAACTAATTGCCTATTAATGCATATAAATATTCAACATTATATATTAAATGGCTAAAATATAAAATTTCATTGACACAAATTAGCAACAATTATTATTTTACCCACTACCTTTCATACCAACCCCATTCCAATTTCATGAAACACAAATTAAAAAATTAAAAAACAAGCCCTATATATAGAACTAGATGAAGCATACATGAAACTAAGGTGTAATCTCCACTAAAATCAAGCAAAATCGACTAATAATGGGTGCAAGCTCATTTCTCTATCTAATTTAAACTAATAGCTTCAAAACTAGGGTTTAATTTGCTCCATACAAAGCTCAACCACCATGGAAGTGAGAGAAAAGCAAAACTCAAATTACACACTAGCCAACCATTATAACTTCAATTAAAGGCTTGAAATAGCATTTTCTTACCTTATACAAGCTTTCTACCAAAGGATTTGAGACCAAAACCTCCCCCCTTACTAGAACAATTTTTGGGAGGAGCCCAAGACCTCCCAACCTTTTTTCCTCGGGTTGGAGTGAGTGACCCGAGGAGAAAGAAAGTGGTGGCTGCCACTTATACAACCGTCATTTGTTGGGGTGGCTGGTGATCCAGCCACCCCAACAAATGCTTAGTAAGGGCGGCTGGTGATCTAGCCGCCCCTACAAATGGGTTGATTTGTAGGGGCGGCTGGTAACACCAGTCACCCTTATTGAAGCATTTGTAGGGGCGCTAGTTTACTGGTACCTGGGAAGCCCACAGTAGGGGCGGCTCAATCACCAACCGCCCCTACTATCCCAAGCCCCTAGCACTTATAAATCCTTTTCACGTAGTGGCCGTGTTCGATGCTGAGCACAATGAGTTTGATCCTCATAACCACAACAAAGGTGAAGTAGATTACGAACAAGGGAGACAAGTCGCTGCATGCTAGAAAAATATTCTGTATTAGATATTCAAAGAGCACTAATCGACAACACAGCTAAGAATGACTCACCTGGTCGAGTAGGTATTAAAGATCGCCATCAAGCTCGCTTGAGGATCAAGCACACATCACTACTTGACATGCCAACTATCGACTAAAGATGCTCGGTAGTTCACTAGGCCTAGATGATTTCAATGGTCTTTTTTCCTAAAAAATGTTGGCACATTATCAAAGGCAGCTTCTACAATCTTTGTGATGAGTTTTATAGTGGCATGGCTAATCTGGAATGCATCAAGACCTTGTGCCGAAGTCCAGACTTCAGGCTGATTTTCTTATTGAATAGCAGTCTCAAAGTCCTGGCTAAGATCCTTGCTGATAGATTACAAGAGGTGATTCTCAATCTTATACATAAGAACCAATATGACTTCATTCGTTCTCGCTCTATCTAGGATTGTTTGGTATGGTCGTTCAAATACATACACCAATGCCACTGTCATTGTGAAACCATCATCCTAAAGCTAGATTTGAAAAGGCGTTTGACACTCCCAAGCACGTAGCCATCATCCTGATGATGCAGTACATGGGTTTTTTGAGCGGATGGATGTTGTGGACCTAGTGTATCCTCGGCTCGTCAGTGGTACTCCTCAATGGTGTACCGAAAAAAGTTTTAAGTGCAAGCTTGGTGTCCAACAGAGCGACCCACTATCCCCTCTTCTATTTGTGCTCGCCACTGAGCTTTTGCAACTTCTCGTCAACAAAGCATCAAAAAGAAATCTTCTCAAGGCGCCAATTCCACAAGCTACCGGCGATTTCCCCATAGTCTAGTACACCAATCACACGTTGCTCATCATGCATGCTGATGCTACCCAGCTTTTCTTTCTAAAGGCTATTCTATGTAGTTTTGAATAGTCCTAAGGACTCAAGATCAATTATCAGATGTTCCAAATGATACCAATCAATGTTGATCAAGACAAAGTTTAGATCTTAGCAAGCACTTTAGGTTGCCAAATTGGCTCTATGCCATTCACCTATCTAGGCTTCCAATGGGCACCACAAAGCCTTGAATTAATGATCTATCACTGATGATGGATAGAAGTGAGAGGAGGCTCTCGACTTGCTCTACCTAGTTATCCATCTCCGAAAGGCTAGAAATGATCAACTCAACTATCACACCTATAACCACGTACACCCTAAGTACCATCAAGATCCCTAAAGGAGCCCTAGACAACATTGATCAGGCCAGGAAACAATGTCTACCGAGATGCAATGATCCAACAACAAAACAGGGAAATTTGGTTGCTTGGCCAAATGTGATGAAACCGAATGACAAAAGGGGCCTGGGAGTCATAAACCTATGGCTCCAAAATGATGCAGTACTCATGAAGCATCTACAAAAATTCTATAACATAGCAGATGTGCCTTGGGTTCGCCTAATCTAGGACAGATATTATACAGACTAGGTGCCCCATGCATCTCTAGAGGTTGGGTCATTCTGGTGGCATGACATATTGCGACTCAACAACATTTACCACGGTATAGCCAAATGCACAGTCGGTAACAGCTCAACGGTTTTTGTTTCTAGGAAGATTGTTGGTCGAACAAAGTGTTGTCCATAGAAATTCTCAGGTTGTATTCCTTTACTACGAATGAAGGAATGTCAGTCCAAGAAGTCATGGAAACAAAAAAATCTAGATGATACTTTCTTCCTACCGCTGGCGGTACAGGCCTACTGCAGCTCTTGCAAGACCACCTCCAAGGAATTTCATATGATGATGATGCAGTAGATTCATGGGAGCCAACCTGGGGCCTCAATATACGTCAAGAAAGTTCTATGCATATGTCTTTAGCGCAGTGGAAGTGCATCTGATATATAAAATGATCTAGATATCTCGTTGTGCCCCGTGTATCATTTTTTTTTCTTTGCTAGTCCTAGTAGATCGCCTGAATACAAAGGTCATGATAAGGAGAAGACATCTGAGCATCCAAGATGACACGTTCTTTTTTATGTGCAACACTGAGATGGATGAGATTATTGAACATCTATTCTTCTTCTGCCCCTTTCACAACAATGCTGGTCTACCATCAACTTCAACTAGGATGCGTCGATCCTGCTTCAAGAAAGGTTTGTAAAAGAAAAGGATATGCAGGGGCTGCCTTTCTTTACTAAAGTCGTGCTTATTGCAGCTTGGGAACTTTGGAAGCTGCAGAATGACAAGATTTTCTAACAAAGGGATCCGTAAACTCGCTTTGGCGCGCTAGCACATTTTTTACGAATCAATGTATTGCTCAGTCCTTTTGTTTCAAGACGGACCTTAGGTCCTCATTTTGTTTTTGGCTTGATGCTTTCAGTTAAGACAAGTTCGTAACTTTATGTAATTCTTAAATCTAATCAATATAAATCACTGTGGGGATCTCCCCTACAGTATTTTTGCGTTAAGAAAATTGCAAACAGCTGTCCATTACACATTTATTCATTGTCCCCAGCACACCGAAACCACCTACCTCCCATGAATAATTGACAACCAAATAACAAACCCATCACTACTCATCACTGTGTATACGAACCTAGAGGATGATGATGCACATGGCAATTAGCCCTAAACAAACAACACACGATCAACTCACGCATGAATGCTGCTAGCTAGCTAGCTCCATCAGTGCTGAATGGGAGGGTTGCAGTAGGTGCCCTTGAGCCAGCCATCGGCGATGGAGCGGTAGGCCGCCTCCGTGAGGTGGATGCCGTCCCAGATGAGGTAGTTGCCCGGGTCGGCGCAGGCACTGGCCCCGGACATGCCACACCGCGCCTTGTTGTTGTAGTTGTACTTGCCCTGCCCACCGGCGCCGCAGCAGACCTTCAGCCCGTACTTGAGCCCTGCAAAAGAGTGTCGATGATCACACTCGCTATCAGGCCTCCCCATCGCTACACGCTGTCTTGTAGCCCCGACGTCCACGTATACAGGCTATGTACAGATCACGCAAAACAGCAGCCCCGCAGTGTGTCAGTGCTGCCTGCAGAGGTACCGTAGGCTTCAGCTGACAATTTGCAGAAGCTCCCAAATAACACGCGTTGAAGGTGGATGAAACCAAACTCTATACAACTTTATTTCTGTCTGTCAGGATAAAGAGAAAAAGGTGAAAGTGACGTTTATGATAAGAGAAGAGACCTGCGTTGAGAGATTGTTAGCTTCATTACCTCTTGGAATACATGGCATGTGATTTTTTTCTCGAGGCATACGATTGTAGTAGCTGCGTTGTGGCTGCCCTCATTAGCTAGGCTGATGGATTACATTACAGTTCATAAAGAAAACCGCCTTGGAATGCGCACTAGCTAGCGTGCTCCCAGTCACGTGAACTAAGTCAGTAATGAGCCTTGAAAACATTTTTAAGATAAAACAGTCCATGCATGGAAAGAATTGTTATGTTACATGTGGGAGTATCTTTGTCAATTACAGCAGGTGGCGGCTTTTGTGACTAGTATATATACACACAGTGCTTTATAAGATGATATGTATGCATGCATGCCACCACGGTGTCGATGACAGGCTTTCATCCATGTTTCATCATAATTATTGGTTGTATGATGCATAAATAATACGCATGCCAACTGGATCAATTAGGAGGGTATTGATTCCCAAATTGTTTGGACAACGGTCATTCATGCATGGTCCCCAGGGCATAATTGACCCGGATGAGTCATTGGTGGGCTAAGAATCCAAGAGAAAAAAAAATTAAACATGCTCACTATGCATGCACGTAGATAGCTCTCTTTACATCTACATCTATCAAAATCCATGCTTTGGATCTATCCCTTTCCATCCCAGTGCTGCCTACTACACTACACTACACTACACTACACATTCCGTGATAACTGAGACTTCAACTCCCGCACGCCAACACTGGGATATATTCTAGCAAGGACACAAAAGCGAAAGGTTACTCACCGAAGTTGTGAGGTGCCCGGATCATGTGGGTGACCTGGGTGTAGAAGTCGGCGTACATGATCCGGGCGTGCGGGTACGTCCGCTGCAGGCTGGCAAGGCTGCGCTTCAGCAGCGCGTTGTGGTAGTAGGAGAGGCCGTTGTAGCTCCGGAGGCAGCCGTCGCGGTCATAGTCGGCGGCGTTGGAGGTGCCGTAGAGGGTGAGGTAGATGGGGAAGCAGCCGATGGGCAGGACCCCCGGCACCACCACGTCGACGGCGCCGCTCCTGACGATCGTCTCCAGGCCGCGGACGAGCTTGCTGACGACCCGGGGCACGTACCCCCTCACCTCCGCCATGGACCGCCCGGCGAAGAGCGCCGCGTTGTAGTCGTTGCCGCCGAACTCGCCCACCACGAACAGCGACTTGGACAGGTAGCTCTTGCAGTCGTTCCCGCACACGGAGGGCAGCAGCTGCCGGAACCACTGGATTTGGGTGTCGAGTGGGCCGTTGTTCCAGATCTTGTCGCTCAGGCCGATGGAGTTGAAGAAGTCGAAGCTCATGGTGGTGGCGCCGATGATGGCCATGTTCGCGCCCTTCTTGAAGTCGCCGCCGGCCTTGGACGCCGGCGGCAGAGGAAGCCCAAAGTGCTCGGCTGTATGCATGTATATACCACGGTACCAAGTCAGTCCAGTCCCAGAGCCCGGCCACAGGTATACACGTACAGCTAGCCAACTAGATGACGAAGCACGTACCCAGGAAGTCGATGATGACGCGGCCGTCGGAGCACCTGCCCGTAGGGCGGCCGAAGAAGGTCTCGCCGTAGGGCGACTGCCCTGTGGTGAGCCAGGAGGGGCACCCGCCCACGCAGAGGTTGCCGGTGTCGGAGATGGAGTCGCCAAAGCTCCAGATGGCGTTGTACCGCTGCGCCGCCCCATGCCGGAGCACGCACAGCAGCAGGAGCAGCCCGAGCAGCAGCGCCGCCGCCTTGCCGCCGCCGGTTGCCATCCTCACGTCAACCGTCACTCACACAGTCACACCTAGCTTGGCTTAGCTACCTGCCAGACACGCCGCAGCCAGGGAACGAATTACGTTACGTGTGCCGGGCAGGGACGACGATAGAGAGCGAGAGTTAAAGCGCCAGGTCGTGCGTGCTCACTGCTGAGCTCGATCGGTGGTGGGTGGCGCGCGCGGGAGACCCGTGTCTGGGCGGTGCGGCCATGTGGACGGCCGCACGGGGGGATTTATAGGCGCCGCGGGGACGGCGGTTGCAGCGTCGCTGTCCGGCTGCTGACACGCTGCAAGATATTCCTGTTCCCTTCGCTGAGGCCTGGGGTGGCCCTTGGTTGCTTCCTTCTCGCGGATCCTCACCTACGTACATAGTATCGTCCAGATTGATTGGCGTCATACCGTGAACCTAGTAATGCTTGTAGTTCTCTTCGGTTCAAACAAATTAAGGGATATATATTTTGGGCACCTTTGTTTCCGAGGCAAAATATCCCTTAGCCTTTATGAAGAAATACTCTCCCCGTCTCAAAGTAAGTCTTCGTATTGTTTCTTGAGGAGTCAACCAATCTTAAATTTGAC
>Ga0182004_10002986_pt1 | contig 13324 bp, 15 predicted proteins | sample Sormic07211540_1_FD_120479 | JGI IMG/M metagenome (GOLD analysis project Ga0182004, IMG submission 120479) | Endophyte microbial communities from Sorghum bicolor roots, Mead, Nebraska, USA - 072115-40_1 MetaG | ecosystem: Host-associated > Plants > Roots > Unclassified | place: USA: Nebraska...
TTCCGACCAAACTATGCAATTAGTTTTTATTTTCGTCTATATTTAATACTCCATGCATGCGTCTAAAGATTCGATGTGACGGGAAATCTGAAAAATTTTGCAAAATTTTTTGGGAACTAAACATGGCCTAAATTAATGTTGTGGCAAGCAATCAGGTCAAATGATCTACGATTGACCGATAGGTCAACAAAACTTCCACGAAGAAAATAAAATGAACTAGGAAAACCAATGAGACTGGAGACCGGAAATAAATGTCATCAAAATTTTTGCATTTACATGGCGGTACAAAGTTTGGTAAGTCCACCTATAAGGCGATCCGGCCGCAGTCTACATGCAGTAAGTGATCAGTTTCAGGTACACATTTGGTTGACACAAACAACACCGATACGAACGATTGTTCAACACTTTGGTCAGTGGCGTTAGGCAATCTGTATACCACATCTCCAGGTCACACCTGCAGTAACACGACTGACATTGGATTAACAGGTAGTATAAGTAAGCAACTACAGGCAGGATCATTACTATAGATCTACTGGAAGGTTTGTGCTTCAGTTAACTGATGAGTGGTAACAGGTTCGTTAGGCGTTACAAGTATATATGGAAAAAATAAGAAAAATATTATATATGGGTACATCGATAAACAAGAACCATTTCTTCCCATGCTTTACTGGTTAGACTATTGAAGTCTGGGGGGTTGATGAAACCCATGTCTACAATTCGACCCCCACCCCACCCCGAGTCTTCTATAAGGTTATTCCAAATCGAATCTCTTTAGAAAGAAGGTCTTTTGTCTCATGGTAGCCTGCTCCAGTCCCCTTACGAAACTTTCGTTATTGAGTTAGCCATACACTTCACATGTTTCGAGCGATTCACGTGGCATCATCAAATGATACAAGTCTTGGATAAGAATCTACAACGCACTAGAACACCCTTGTTGATGATTCTTTACTGCGACAGCGTCTAGGGTTCCTAGATTAGAGTGCTCTTATCCTAACCTTAGAGCCTAGTTTTTTACGTGAACATTCATGATGACTTACGGGCATAGCCAGATGAAGTTAAGAGTTACCATCTGTATCTGAAATTCTAAATGCTGACCTTTGTACCCTATCCGTAACAGCCGGAACCTGGGGTGCACAGATGTATCAAGTTGAAAATGGCATGCACCCTGACTGTGACCAGAGACAGAGACCCTGATCCTCTCTTGTGAAACTCTATCCATCTCTGTCAATCATGCAGAAGAAACAACAATATGGTGTTGCGCATATCCTGGAATACAATTGAAATGCTCATTTGCATTCAACAAAACTAGTAGCATCATATAGTAATAGTAACAAAAAAAAAACTCTACATCATGTAGCACTTGAAAGCCCCTCCAGCTCACTTCTAGCCCAGCAATTCAACTGCAATGCTTTGGTCTTGAGTTGCTCAAAAGCAGACTTTAACTTTTGTTTTTCTACATGTGTTACATCAGGCACACTAGAATCCTGCAGCAGGAACCGACATAAAGTGAAACAACTAGAAGAACAAGTCTGCATGAACTTTGAACAGTAGTATATATCCCAAACTCCCACAGCTACAATTTGATCATGATAAAATATAAATCAAGCAACTGATTGAGCTTAGCACAAGTCAACTAGTTCTTTTTTAAGCTAGGAAATCCGTCATTAATTGGACATCAACAAACAAAACAATTTCTGTTGGGAGTTCCATTACTTCTTTTCTTTTCTTCTTGGGATACACTCATCCACAAACTGACATTAAATAAAAAACAATTTTATGACTAGGAAATTTAAATTTATTAATCAACATATGACAATTAAACAAAACCATTTCTGTTATTGCTAACCATCACTTACCAGCTGATGCTTTATATATTCCAGGATGCCTTTAATAACCGATTTGCCAAGAGAAAGATTCCTATGGAGTTTCTGGTCATTGCATAAGAAAATGAGTATGGTTGTGACAACACAAACTCGACATGACAGCTCTCCTGGTCCTGGGTATGTTAAGTTGGAGAGAGATGAAAGTAGATGATCATCTCCTGTTACAAAAGATTTGAGTATCTCCAATGTGCTGCAAAGAACCTTGTCATTCTTGTCAAACATGATGGTGCATGGCTTGATAAAGTACTGAAATAGTCTTGTCTTATCGGGTTGAAAACCAAATTCAATGGTTTTAGACAGATCCTGCAGATAAAACATATTCAGTGGGGGTGAGATATATTCCTATTCAGAACCAGACATGTACAGTAAGAAAACAATCACAGGGAACTGGGAACATCTGCAGCCAGTTCAGCTAAATAAAAGAGTGGTGCTTCGTATCCAATGTGCCATATCCTTGGACTTGCTAGATAATGCAAGTATTAGCCATTATACGATTCAATGTGATTTTTTCAATCTTACTACAAAGTATGCACTATCATTGAAACTGTGATTTATATTTGGGAGGTGCCAATACTATTCCTCCCGTGCCAAGTTAACTACCCTTTTGAACTTTGAATAAAATAATATGCGTCCCTGTTCTCTTGAAGATTAGTTAGTTAGAGCAAAATAATGGGGAAAATTTTATCAAATCCGTTCAGAATTTCAAGTAAAATGATATTGCTCCCATGCCAACTTAACCACCCTTTTGAATTTTCAATAAATACTATGCCTCCCTGTTCTCCTGAAGATTAGTTAGAGCAAAATTTTGAAAAAAAAAATGTATCAAATCACCCAAGTATGAGTGTCATAGCTCTAAAATTGGAAAAAAAGTACGCACCAAAGATGCATCAACCAAGTAACCAGCTATAAGCTTTACAACATCTCCATTCATGAGCTTAGTAGTTCCGGCATCAAGTGTAACGATAATTCTAAACAAGCCATTCATGTTATGCAACGATGGTTTTTGTGCCTGCAATAAAGCAAATGACAGGTGAGTTTAATGGTTGTTGCGATAAAACATGAAACGGAAGCAAAGTTTAGAAAAACTCACAATTGCATTAGATAAGTTATTCCATATCAATTCAAGGACCAGAGAGCCATCGCCCATTTCAGATAGGGAAGTCAAAATTAGGCGATTCAATGACTTGAAAGTATCCCAATTTGAGACCTTGCTAGAACCCTCCAGAGTAACTAAGTCCCCTAGATTAATTTAACAATGTAAAATATACTTGTCAGAGGGGGGAAAAGGCCCAAGTAATGAAACACCAGAATTATTGAAGACACATATTCAGATAAAATAATCAATCCATTAAGAGCAATATCTGAATTTTACTAGCAGACGGTAGTAAATGGAAAGAATGTTCAGTAATCACCAGGATGAACTCTGAATCTTGCCATTAGCAGCAACAAGAAACTGAGTTGCTCTGTTATATGTAAACTACCAGCCTTGTATGTTGACTGTAGGACCTCAATGGCCCTGAACAGTATGAGGGGTTCCAGCACATCACCTGGATTTCATAGGTTATATGGAGTAACCAGAATTTATAACATGAAAATCAACTATAGTGCTACAAAATCAAGTGGTGACTACTTAAGCAAAATAGCTTACTTAAGCAAGCTGAGCCCAATGGCCCAACGATGTCGGGGAGCAGACTGGGGAAATAATAAAGGCATGAAATGGCAAGTTCTTGGCAATCGCGAGGAAGTTTAACAAAAGGACCAACATCCATAGTTCCTGGTAATGCTGTCAGTAAAAGATATCAGTTCAAAACAAAAAAGAATGATAAATATAAATAAATGGATAAGATGATCACTGAGTAGTAATTACATTCAACACCAAATAACTTTGTGAAGGGGCGTAGGCTTCCACAGTCCACTGTGGGGAAGTATTGCCCAATTCTTAGAAGAAGCTCCAAAGCAACCTAAAATAATCCAGACAGCCATGAAGTAGACAAGCGACAAAGCTTTAGTATGCTCAAAGTATACAAACTCCAGATCACATATCAAGTATAACAATTCCTAGTGGATAAATAAAACCTACAGCAGACCTTTGTAACTAAGGGGGCTTTATCAATTGATTGTAGCAAAATTCCTGGTAGCTCATGTATCCATGTGTCATGATAGCCCAACACACCTGAATCATTTTCAGCAAGCCATATGCCTGTTTTCTCCTAACCATAGACAAGGGGAAGATGTTATGCATCATATGTCAGGATCCACAAACATCTTTTTTTGTGTAACTGTTACCAAGAAGTTCTAGGTGTAATTATCTTTTCTTTTCTTTTTTTGTGTATCATCAATGATTTGGTGGTTTTCATCAGGCACGCCACATGCCCTCCGTCAAGCCCTACTTACTGTTGTATGTATAAAAATGTGAGGCATTTTAGACCTCCAATGGTTTCAAAGAGCCAACTTTGCTTTAATTGCAATGTGCTAGTGAAACTTTCAAAAACATAGTGTGATGAAGGCATCTTTTACAAAGAACATATCTTTACCAGTCAGGCAACAAGTCAATCTATAATCTGGATATATTTTCTCATCATAATATTAGTCAATTTTTAAAGGTTTGATTGAATCTTGTTCAAGATGCCATACATTTACATACAGAATAATTAATACTTAAGCATGTAAATGGTATGTTTAGCATAGTGTCAGATAAAGAACCTACAGGAAGCAGCATTTCTCCAACTGCATCCAAATATGGCAACATTAGCTTGCAATCCACCTTGCAATCTCTAAATGAGTCTGTAAATGCCTGCACTTGAACAAAGCATTTTATTTTGGCAAATGCAATATATAAAAATATTACAGACTAGAAAGCAAATCAATCAATACCTCCAACACATATCCTTTTGAGTCATCTGGGGCATTGGATATAAGACCTGGAATGCAAGTTATAAGTGGGCTCAAATACATCTCGATGAGATCCTTATTGCGAAGCGTTTTTGCCTGATAAAAACAAAAGATGTTAATAGATGATGCAAATCCATAAGATAATGAGAAAGCAGTATCCATGAAGTGAAAATTGGTGAGCAAGGAACAACCTTTGCGAACAGAGAAGACACAAAAAGGCAAAATTCTTCAGCTGAAAACACAGTGTTATCTATCCATACATTCGAGCGCAAAAATATTTCAGCAATCCTTAAATTGAAAATGAAAAATTTGTCGTCTCCCTGCCATGAGAAAGAAGTTCACAATAAGTAAGGTGCAAAAGATACAACCATAATTTTATTCTAAAGCATACACAGATATCTAAATCAGAAAATTAGCTCTAGATAGGAACACATGATCCGCGAAAAAGTCCAGTAGAATGGTTGTTTAGTCATGATCCAAGTGTTGTCCCAGAACTAAGTCTAGAAACAAAGCAAACATCAGTGCGTGAAGTCTGTATTCATAGGGCAGCAAAAAAATGCTCAAACATGAACTGAGCCATCAAAACATGTGATGCATGTAGCGCTGCCAAAATTTTTCAAGCTCAACAAGCTATCTGAGCCCATGCCTTGGACTCAGCTGTGCTGAGCTCACTCAAGCATAGCTTGATTGGGCTTAAGCATATGCAATTATACATAAATACAACACAACAGTAGCATGGTATATTGTAGTTCCTGAGTTCCATCAAAAGGTACTCAGTTCCTATAACTCTACCAAAGTCTAGCAAATCAAAACTGTTCATGTTTCTTCTTTTTCTTTGCAAGGAAAAGAATACTTATGTTACTCTCTTTTGGGTTGATCAAGAAGTTATTTTAAAACCAGTTGGTGGTGGTAACATCAAGGGAACAACTTCCGTACCTTTCCATGAAACAAACGCTTCACTCCCCATAAATTCTTTAGATGTACCAGTAACGAACTTCTCAACCAGTCAGGCCCACATTGAGTTTCGGATATGGGGAATTTCAACTGAGGTTTCTTCACCTCATGAACAAATATCCTACATATTAGATCCAGACAATGAAGAGCTGATAGCAATGCTTCACTTGACTGAGCATCAAGAGCTGACTTTGCACAGAGATCTGAAGCTGAAACCTCTACAGAATTAATGAGGATTTGGACAAGGTTCTGAAGCTTCCCTGATAAATTGGACATTGAAAATGCCCCTGCAGTACAGAAGAAGTATAAGATAACAGTAACAAAGTTGAATGAACAGGACATAAAGAAATAACATCAAATCAGGTAGTAAGTACAGTGATTCAAAAAGGAAAAAGGTATGGAAGGGTTGAAACAGCTGTTTATATTATGATGAATTAATGATCCTTAAGAGAGTCATTTCTTTAAAAATATCGTCTCCACTCTTGGTATATGAATTAAAAGTACCCGAATTTCCATAAACTCTCGATTAAGTAACCAGAATGCTCCAATCCAATGATAAGAAAGAAAACAGAAGTGGTACTCTGACAGAGCCATCTAATATTATGCAATATTTATGACTTTTAACATTCTGTCACTCATTTCAGGAAGGCCAGCAAACTAGAAGTACCATGAAAACAAGAATAAATGTAGCAAACTGTGAGTGATTTGTGTAATCTCGGGCAATCTCTGAGGATATTGGCAGGCAACATTCAATTCACATTCAAGTGCTAATTTGTCATATTAAAAGATGGCGCAACAACATAAATTGCATAGCAGATTCTATAAACGAAAAGACAAGGAGAGGGTTGGGAAGACATAACTACCTCCTGCACTGTCTTCAGCAGTGGTAAATTTCCAAAGTTCCCTTGCAGAGAGGTTATGAGTCTGTAAGCGATGAGGAAAGGCTTTCATCAATGGAGTATAGCTATAATGCTTTTTCACACATACACATTCCAGAACACATAGATTTTTCTATTTTATCAAGTTCCTCACTGAAGCTACAAACGTGTGAGGAATGTACATTTTATATTTTATTAAAAATACAAAAGATTATTTACTGAAGTCAGGGTACAAACCTGTCGATTTGATGTATCATCATTTTCTATCGCTTTAGCAACCAAGGAAAGGCAGTGCCCAAGCCCACTAAGGACACTGTTAAGTTTATTCCTATCATGTAGGTTGATTCTGTCATTGCTCAGTACCGCAACAAAGTTGTTGAAGGTCTGTCAGAAAAAGATAATACAAATGAAACTATAAGTTGGTAATGGATATGGTCAGCAAATATACAATGTCTAGGAGTGAGAATCAACTCAAATAAAACATATATTCCTTAGTAGGTATAGTTACTTGATTAAAGTTGGACTATGAAACAAGTTGTGGTAGTTAACAGATGCATGTTTTAGAAAAAAAAAATACTCTCTCCATAAATTAAACATTTGATGCTGGTTAGTTCAATTAATGTCAGATATTAATGGATGGAGATAGTACAACTAATTAAGCAATAGAAGCAAGGAACAGAGCAATAGAAGTGTCTCATCATTCAATACAACTGTGAAAGCAGCCCACTTACCTGTTCAGCATAACTAGAAAAGGATGATGGGAAATTAAGAACCACAAGCTCCAAAAATCTGAAAGCCATTAACTGGATATCCACAGATAGATGGGTCGTTCCGTTCAGAATATTAGCCATCAGCAAAAACAGTGTGCTCCTCATAGATATAACATTATCCTGTAAGCAGAATTGCAATCTCACATCTGAAGCCAAAAGCTAGAAAATTGAACTGGACAATGCATAATAAAGCTATGCAAATAAAGAACGATGTGCTTTAAGTAGCCAAAAATAAAAAGAGAAACTTATACAGTGTATTTGTGAATGCAAAAAATATGCAGGCGTCATACTGTGGTTAGCAGAGAGCATGATATCACACAAGCAATATTAACTGTTACTAGCGTATATTTACAGAAAACTGGAATGTCAAGATGCAATGCAACATGTAAGAACATCATGAGTAACCATTTCAATTAAAAGATCTATTTCTAATCCAGATAAAGTAGATAAAAGGGGGAGAAAGAGATGTACTTCTTTCAAAGATGGGAAGATCAGAGACTGCAGTATATTGTATAACGATTCACGGACCACCTTATCAGTATCGCATATCCTTTCCTGCAGCTTCTCAATTATAGCAACCTTGTGCAGTTTAAGCTCTGTTGGGTGCTTGACAACAATGTCCTTTATTCCATTCAGTGCAGCTTCAACATTAAGACAAAACATATACACAGTCAGCTGCTAAGAATGCATTGCGACATCATGATAGTTTATCCATTGTGTCACCGTACAGACTAGGGAAAAAAACTCACCTCGCCGCACATTGGCATTGTAGTGCCCCGTCTGCTGCAGGAGCTCCCGCAGCGTGAGCCCACGCTTGTTCACTGCCATGCCCGTCCTCTCCGAGGCCATGGTCTGCTCCGGCAGCACGATCGCTGGACGCACACACAACACGAATTCACAATACAGAGCCCTAAACTGAGCAATTTTACACCTCAAAATTGCAGGGCAACTAGGGAAAAAAAAAGGTTGCTTTGCTGGCGTACCTTTGGACTTGATCTCCGTGTTGGTAGCATTCTTCGGCGGCGGAAGCTTGCGCCCGACCTTGTGCTTGTACTTCTGCAACCGCCAGGAAAAGGCTTAACACGGCGACTTAGAGTCAGGTCTCGGAGAGAGCGCAGAACCGGTGGGCTAGTGGTACCTTGAAGTCGACGCCGCCTCGCTGTTTCTGCTTCGCCTTCGGCTTCTTCGAGGAGGAGGACGCGGCGCCGCCCTTTGGGCGCCCCATGGCGCTGGTACGGGAGAGCGGTGTTCACTGCGCTGTGCGCTGGCGCTTGGAGGGGTCTAGGCCGGAGGGAGGTGAGAACAGGCGGAAGCGGCGGCGAGGCGGCGGCGGAGGAGGTGGCCTTTGCCGGGATGGACAGCCAGACCAAGAGAGAGAGAGAGAGAGGGTTGAGATATGTAACGGCCCACACACAGGCCCATTAGGCCTAACATGCGGCCTGGAATGAAAAAACAATTCGATCCGGGACGAGAGTGAGAAGAGTTTAGCAATTTTTTTCAGTACCCCGCACGAAAAACATATACTAATTGGGTAAAGTTCGTTTAGCACAGGTATTAACACGATAAATCTTAGATCCAACAATCAAGTTGAAAACTTATATGAATCACAATACAAAATTGTCAAACGTCACACTAATAATGGTTTACAATATGCACAAAAGCTTATACAACAAATAAGATTATATTATAATCCTACTTCTTGGGCCTACGCTTTTCCTAATGGTCATGAAAGTCTTGAATATGTTGTCTTCATTCATCCATTTTATAGGAAGTTCCTAATTCTGACTGGTTGCATCTTTTTTGCTACATTAATTCAACTAATTCAAGGTAAATCAATAAATTGAATATGTGAATAAAAAATAGGTTAGGGTTTGTATCTCTAGGAACTTTAGGAAGTTTGAGGTTGAGCACTTGAGTCCACTACAATTTGTTAATGATGCCGCACACTTCATGCTCCACAAACAATCATACAAGGGGTGGGACGACACTACAATAGAAAGAAGAGAAACAGAGACACTATATAATGCCCTCTATAATGGCGTACAAAGTCAAATTGGAGAGAGGGTGGTTAGACGTTTGGAACTAGAGATCTAGGATTTGGAGAGAAAGATGTCACACAATGAGAGGGGAATATACATTGCTCATCTCAAGAATCTCTTCGAGCAGTCGTGCTCACAGCTATCCTTAATCTATGGCGCGCCTCCACACCACGAACACTTAAGGTGTGAGTCTTGCATCCTCTGAGCTCCCATAGCATTACATGGAAAAAAATGATGCTATGTGTTTGTTACTAAATGCCTAGTTCATTTGCGCAGTATACATCTTCTAATTAGCTAAATAACTTAAAACAATGTTTTGCTTATTTTCTTTCTTCAAACAATCCTCAACCAACTCTACATTATTTAGGATTAGTCTTGTTATCTTCTTTTATTTTCTTTGTTCATATTATTATCGTGATTCTTGTTCTAGTCTCACTACAAGAAATGTATGATTTTTTGACATATTTAGTATGACAATAAACCGTGATGTCATTATATCATCCATATTATGACATTTTATAATAGGCATTTTGACCTAGTGACATAAAAAAGTTGGATGTCATAATAAATGTCATAAAACTATTCTAATTCTATACCATGTCATCCACTATGCTAACACTATACCACAGCCAACCATTAGCGTCGGACAATGGTCGGTAAAACGTAATATTAACGTCCAACTATTGTTTGGTATAAAGTTGTAACTGATCATGATCGCTATTTTTATTTGAAGCAACTGCGGATAGGTCGGCACATATATTTAGTTGTTTCCTCAGATCATCGGTCGCTAAAAACATATATTACGCCTTGTTGAGTTCCCAAAATTTTGGGGTTTTGGGTACTGTAGCACTTTTAATTTTATTTGGCAAATATTATCCAATCATAGACTAACTAAGCTCAAAAGATTCATCTCGCGATTTTACAGATAAACTGTATAATTAGTTTTTGTTTTCATCTATATTTAATGCTCTATGCATATGCCGCAAAATTCGATGTAAGAGAAAATCTTGAAATTTTTTGGAAACTAAACAAGGCCTAGTCAAACAATAGGTCGTTAGAGCCCGATTTCATTTTAGTGCGGTAGGCCCAGCCCACTCAGGCCTTGTTTAGTTCGCAAAAATTTTCAAGATTCTCCGTCACATCGAATCTTTGGTCGTATGCATGGAGCATTAAATAAAGATGAAAATAAAAACTAATTACACAGTTTAACTGAAATTTGTGAGATGAATCTTTTGAGCCTAGTTACTCCGTGATTGGACAATGTTTGTCAAATAAAAACGAAAATGCTACAGTAGCCAAAAACACAAAATTTTGCGAACTAAACAAGGCCTCAGCCGCAAAGCAATTTTCGTGGCCCACCCGTCGTACATACAAAACCCAAAACCCTATCCCTTCATCCCCTTCGCCTACACACCAGCAGTTGCACAACGCTGCTCGCCTCACGCCCCCGACACCCCTTCCTCTCCCTCGCGTCTCTTCTCGGACCCATCCGCCATCGCCGTCGCCCTTCTCCACCATTGTCGTTGCTGTTGCCGCCACCGCCCTCCTCCTCCTCCTCCGCCACTTCCGTTCTTCTACCCTAGATTTCTGCGCATGAGTACCTCCCTGCCAGTCATGGATCTGGCAGTGCAGGCTGTGGGGGGAGTGAGTTGTGTCCCCATCGTGGGTGCCATGGCTTGCTTGGGGAGCCTTCGTGGATCTGGGCGACATCAAGGTGTCCCCCGCTCTTTGCCCCAACTCCTCGGATCGGCTTCCTGTACAGGCGGAGAGATCCAGCATGGTGTCAGACGCTTGTGGTGATGACGTGCCTTCTTCGTCTTCGGTAAGCTCGACAGGCTTGCCAAGCCATGCATCCTCTCTCACGGTGAGTGCTCCCCTTTGTCCATATTTGTACTAATTTAGAGTTAAAGGATACCAAAGAGAGGTTTGCCAAGATCAAAACAGGGGCAAAAGGAAAAAATTCTCTGCTAATATTTAACTGTTCTACATCCATGATTGTAGTTGCAACTGTAATTTCTTTTTTGTCTATATCTGGCGAAATGGCGATATTAGAGATCTCAATTAGGGCCTTGTTTTTCTACCAATGTCCCAGGTTCTCCACCTTTTTTTTCTTTCTGCAATTTTTCTTATGTATAACTGCTAAATAAATGTATCATGTGTGGTGAGGATATGAATCAGTGCATTTCAAATTCCCTGGAACCTTTTCTCTATGAAACCAGTCACTAAATAAATATGCCTTTTTCTGTGATGGTTTGGTATGGTCTATCCTCATTGTGTTTCCATTGGAAATGTCTGATGCTATACTTAGATAGATTAGATGTAATGCTTGGTGTCATGTGTGAGAGGATACTGAAGGAAGAGCGCATTTGACTTTGTTGCTCTATACCTATATCTATTTCAAGATACTGCTTTCTCCTTTTAAATTATTGCTAAACTAACATTGTACAGTGTAAGAGGGGAGCACTCACTGTAGTGACATATGTCCCAATATTTCCTACTTGCTTATCTATTACATTTTCTATATATATGTTGTGTATTTCAAGCATGCATGAAACATATACTGTACAACAAGGCATAAGTCTAGACTTCTTATCTAACTTAACTCTGGTTAACCATAGAGGTAAAGACTATTTCTTCTGCTTGCAGTTCCCTAAAACATATCGGTGGTGGCGGTGGCAAGGACAACCGCCAAGAGAATGGTCTTCTACTAGATGGAAGTGCCATTGCCAAGTTCTCGCCCCTTATACAGGTAGTGTAGCAAGTAGCGGCATGTGCCTTTTCTCTTGGTTTGCCTTTTCTTTTGCTGCCCAACAGTCAGGCAAGTTGCTCAGCTCATTTTTTTGTTCTCCTCTACCATTTTTTGCTATCAGTGGCACAGGAACTTGAGATCACCTTGACCTCGTGTTTTCAGAGCTGAGAAATTTGAGGTATGGAATATGTGATCTAGTATTGTCATTTTTTAAATGTTAATCTGATGCAGATCGTGCTATATCTCAGGTAGACTACAATTTTACATATAGTGCTGTGAAAGACTGGGCTGCTGGAAGAGAAAGAAATGGTCCAGTTAGATGATGTTGTGCCAGGTAGCTGGAATTTTTAACTTACTATTTGTAGTTGTCTCTAGGAACAATTCGCAAGCCATAGTGAAAGAGGTTGCCAGAACTTCAATTGATGTCTATTATAGAACTTTGAAGAGTTAATGGCTAGGACCTGCTTGATGACACATATTATGAACTTTACACTGTAGTGATTTGCGAATATGTTATATCGAGCAAAATTGATCTGCATGGAAACTACTGATAGTTTGTAATTGTTGCAGATCCAAAATTACTACGAGATGTTGGGCTACTAGGACTCCGGCAAGGACATTGGCACCTTCACAGCGGCATGGCAGTAGTCTGCAAAATTCTAAACTTAGATTTCTCTATAGCCCTAGCACAGTGTAGTCTTTTTTCGCAACCCTATTGACCTATTTGGATGGAATTGAGATTGTGAATCTTGTATTAAATGAGTGGATCTTTGAAAAAGTGTGGATTTGTTTGCTATTTTGTTGTATATAAAATCAGTGATCTAAGTTTTATCTTTTTTATATCTGTTATCAGAGACGCGTCTTCCCTGTATGCGTCACTGCTAAGGAGTCATTAGTGACGTGTATAGACTGAACAGGTCACTCATAAAGGCTCATCACTGATGCGTATAGACTGAACGGGTCACTCATAAAGGTTCATGGTCTCAGATATTATGACAAATAACCAATGTCATACCTTATGACAGAGAATATACAAATGTCACATGATCCATTTATGACAGTGATTTTTTGACATATAGTTTTTTGTCAACTAATTGTCACAACTCTTATGTTGTGACATTATTTTCATATGTAATGACATAAATAGAAAGTCAAAAAA
>Ga0182004_10002987_pt1 | contig 13324 bp, 9 predicted proteins | sample Sormic07211540_1_FD_120479 | JGI IMG/M metagenome (GOLD analysis project Ga0182004, IMG submission 120479) | Endophyte microbial communities from Sorghum bicolor roots, Mead, Nebraska, USA - 072115-40_1 MetaG | ecosystem: Host-associated > Plants > Roots > Unclassified | place: USA: Nebraska...
CGCCAGGCACTAGTGCTGGTGAGCGGCAGGAGATGGATTTACGCAATGTTGGTGAAGAGACTAGGTAAGATTTGGAGCTCCTATGGTGTGATTTTGTAGGGAAATTAGTTTCTCTTTGTAAAGTGATTCGGATAACTGTGTATTCGCTGGTGTAATTCCTAGGAGGATAACCGTGTATTCGCTGTGTATCTATCTATATTTGCATGTTACGTGGAAATATATGTAACAAGTTGTCTAACGTTGCTGTCAATTTTTTTTTCTAAAAACAAGGGTAAAATCATAATGTACTCAGAAAAGTAGGAGTATTTTTGCAAGGGCAAAGTTATCCTTGCCAAGCCAATTTAACACTGTTACTGGCAGTTCACGGAGTAGGGGTAAAGTAAAGCTTCGTTTTGACAAAGCAGAGGTAAAATCGCAATAATAACAAAAGCGAGAGTAGAATCACAATTAGACTTTGAAACAAGGGTAAGAACGCAATAGCCCCTTTTTTTAAAAGAGCCCATACAGCCTTTGTCCTCCAACTTGCACGCCGGACTCAAATCACGTCCCGGCCTCCAGCCGAATGTACGTGTACGTGTAGCAGCGCTAATACGACTTTAATATATACTCTTATATTGTTTTGGATAAGAATTGTATCAAACATTAAAAATATAAATTATAAATAACTTTTAAATTGTTGAGTTTGAAAATGTGAAAACTATATAATAGGTTAGTTTTAAAAAATACCTTCGTAAAAATATACGTATACTATTTTTTGATAAATATATTTTTATTATAAAATAAGGACTTAAATTTAGCCTTTGGAGACCATGTCATTGTTCTAAATGACTTTTCTTTATGGGTATGGCGGGAGTATAATATAACCTCAATAATAGTTGCTTATATAGTTATATGACAAAAAGAAAAGCTTTTCTTTCCTTGCGAAAGCCCCAACGACCGAAATATGGTGGTACTTTGACAATGATATGGTGGTACTTTGACCGATAACTTTAGAATACAAAATTTGACATTTCAAAGTAGTGCTGGTGTTTGGGCAATTTTAGTTTTAGACTTGATGAAGAATGACAAAAGAAATGAATAGGTCATTCGAGCGGTCGGCTAGGGTGGTTTGGTCCGTGAAATAGAAACTAAGGTGAGACTTAGATCTTATTTGGCAGGGCTTCTCTTTGGCTTTAACTCTGACTCCTCCAGAGGAGCCTGCCAAATATTTTTCTAAAAAAAAAACGTTTTTAGTAAAAAGTGCAGGAGCCAGAACTATTTTGGCAAAACTATAATTGCTCCTCTATAGGAACCCCTCGTGAGGAATTCTGCCAAACAGGCCCCTAGGCCTTTTAGGCAGAGCTTCGGCTCCTAATATCAAAACATCAAAATGGCTCCTTACCCCCAAAAACACACACACACAACACCATGCTCCCTTGATCCGTGCTAATGAGTCACGAGGAATTGTAGTGACAATGAGTAAAAAACATGCTATTTTAAAATCAATAATAGTGTGTGTATATATATATATAGTAAAATAAAAAAGAGTAAGGAATGAGAAGAAGATAGTCACTTGCATCTCAAGATGGCAACGCGTAACCAAAATCTAAAACACGATAGGTTTTTTACTCTATTAGAATAAAAATATGGATCAATTTCTCTACCCATAGATTTGTTAATAGACAAAAATCCAGGCACAACGAGTTTTTGGGCATGGGTCTGAGGATGTAGTACCCAAACCTATAAACCCATGGGTTTTAAAACCCGATCTATCATATTGAAGCAATCTTGTTTGTTTGGCTGATAAGTCATGTCAGAAAGTTGTTGGCTAATTTATTGTGAGAGAAAAAATAATGCTGAATGATTGGCAGATTTAGCTGATAAGCTTAAGCGAACAATAATATCTTAAATTTTTCTATTAAACTACTACATTTAGAGATATATATATAAGATGATATATCCATTCAAGTTAAAAATAAAAAGAATAAATATAATTTTATAGTGTGAGACATGATTTTCGTGTTCTGTTTTTTTAGATGTGTCCATGGGCAACTCGATGAATATCCGTGACTCGATGGGCATGAGTCTGAACACCAGATTAAATCCATCATGTGTCATAAGCTTTTTAACGGACAAATTTTATGTTTGCGAGTATGAGTTTAGGTTAGAAAACCCAACGGGTTTATACCAGGTGCCATCTCTACTTGCATGCACTGTCACTGGCCTGGTATCGTCCGTCCGATCCGATCCATCCGACGTCCCAAAGGTAAGGAAAAATGAAAGCATACGTCTCTCTCTCTCTCTCCTCCACCCTTCTTCAATTCGTCCCCCTCGTCTTCCTCTTCCTCCTCCGCCCTCTCTCCTCTTCTTTTCCCTCCCCGCCCGGCGACCCAGTACCAACAATTCCTACAAGAACCCGATCCCCGTCCTCCACCCACACCCAGAGGTAAGGGAGGGGAAGGGGATGACGGGCAAGGATGCCGCCGCCGGCGGTGGCGGCGGCAAGGGCCGCCTCTTCACGGTGGGCCTTGTCACGGCGTGGTACTCATCCAACATCGGGGTTCTGCTGCTCAACAAGTACCTGCTCAGCAACTACGGCTTCAAGTACCCCATCTTCCTCACCATGTGCCACATGTCCGCCTGCTCCCTCTTCTCCTACGCCGCCATCGCCTGGCTCCGCATCGTCCCCATGCAGCTCCCGCGCTCCCGCCTCCAGCTCGCCAAGATCGCTGCGCTCAGCCTCGTCTTCTGCGCCTCCGTCGTCTCAGGCAACATCTCCCTCCGCTACCTCCCCGTCTCCTTCAACCAGGCTGTCGGCGCCACCACCCCCTTCTTCACCGCTGTCTTTGCCTACCTCATGACCGTCAAGCGCGAGTCCTTTCTCACCTATCTCGCGCTCGTGCCCGTCGTCACCGGTGTCATCATCGCCAGCGGCGTAAGTTCTGTTTCCGACCTCCATATCTCCCCTCCCTGTCGTATCTATCTATCCATATGATATCTCCTTCTCTTGAATCTTTTTGTGCGCGAGGGGTGCGGGGGTGGCGAGATCCCCAATTCCCGGCACACGGATCTGTGCTTATAGATCTCGCCGCGCGCGGATCTCATTATTCAGTCAGCATTTAGCATTCCTAATTGGATTGGATTCTAATTAGTACTGGGCATATTCACCAGGATTGTTTGGGATGTAGCCACGCACCTCTATCTTCGCAGTTTTTTTTTTACCAATTCAATTCAATAATAAGACATGCAAGCAAAATAAAGGGGCGGCACACTCTAGTTGTACTTTTATAGGCAGCCGTGTGGACACTATAGCCGTATAGCGCATTCTTGGTTGACATTGCCATTATACATAAAGGACAATCTTCTTATTAATCGATCACTCTTGAATTATGTTTGATATGCTACTGATCTAACAATTCTTCTCCTTTAATTGATGATCACCTCTAATAAGGGTGAAGTTGGTCTTGGTCTCCTAATAAAACTAAATAAATTGAAGCAAGCTTTGAGCTGAGTGGGCCATCCTCTTGGTTAAGCAAGTATTCCTATTCAAATTCTTTGCAGGGAGAGCCCAGCTTTAATCTGTTTGGGTTCATCATGTGCGTTGGAGCAACTGCTGCGAGGGCACTCAAGACGGTCTTGCAAGGGATTCTTATGTCTTCTGATGGGTAATGTCGGGGATCACAGATTACCACCGGTTTGCCTCTTCCAAACCTGTGCCTGTGCGTTGTATTGAAATTGAAGCTTTTGTCAACTCGCAGGGAGAAGATTAATTCCATGAACCTGCTTATGTACATGGCACCAATCGCTGTTCTTCTCTTGGTCCCTGCAACTATCTTCATGGAGGATAATGTTGTTGTCATTACAATACAACTGGCCAGGAAGGATATCAACATAATTTGGTACCTGCTCTTCAACTCTTCCTTGGCCTACTTCGTGAATCTGACCAATTTCCTGGTGACAAAGCATACGAGTGCATTAACCCTACAGGTATGCCATGCTTCCTGCCCTGCCCTGGATTCCTAGTCTTCAGTTAGGAAACACATGGCACGTTGATGCTGAGAGCGAGCATGATTCTCCTTATGTCTGACCTGACTGCGCTTGGCTGCAGGTCCTGGGCAATGCAAAAGGAGCCGTTGCAGTTGTGATCTCCATCTTGATATTCAGAAACCCAGTGTCTATAACTGGGATGCTGGGCTACACGCTGACTGTCATAGGGGTGCTTCTTTACAGTGAAGCTAAGAAGCGAACCAAGCAATGAAATCAAATCGGCAGCGATTAGGACGAAGCAAGCCTAGTAGTCTTTCTTGGATATAGCAGCTATAGTTTTGTGAGCACATACAACAGCATTGCCAATAATTACTTGTATTCTTTTTTTTTTCTTTCAAAACAAAACGCCTTCCCAACCCCACACCAATGGTATGGTGTGATCCACAGAAAAGGAAAGAAATATAGTGATTAATTCTTTATGTGTTGTGACTAGTGAAAACACCTTGTCCATTTTTATTAATTGGTTCCCGTGTTGACAAAATTCTTTACGTTGGTGTCATTGTTTGGACAAAATATAAGCTGACAAGCACACCGGCATACTGACATTTGCAATGTCACAAATAGAGTCTCATTGTTGAGATTAAAAATGGACGTCATCAAAAAATACATTGCACATCAATCAAGGAGATGTGTTTGGTTGGTGCAGACACTGATCCATAATGTGTGTAGTTAGGATGGCTATCCAGCCGCAGCCAGCAAAGGCTCGCTTCCACAATGGCCAGCTGAATTTACATCAACCAACGATCTGAATGCACATGTTGAAGGCAGCAAAACTGACAAGTAATAGAAACAGGTCCCGACGTCACAAAATGCATAGCAAGCAATCACACCCAAGAGGTCACATACATGGAGCATATACACAACAAAAATTGGACAGTAGATTCACAGCTCTCCATATGGTATTATGGCAGCACAACAATAGCACTCTATTTTCTTTTAGCAAAATCTGAATGGATACCATACTTTGTAAAGCACAGTACACAAAATCATGCACTTCCTCACGTAACAGATGACCATGGATAACATCACGGCTTCAGCTCGCCAACGTAACAGATATGACCATGGACAACATAACGGCTTCAACTCTCCCATCATGGCTTGTTTTATAGGAGTGTGAACTTCATTGGAGTTGCCGCTTCACTTGCCATGCTGATAAAGCACGGAAGCACAGCATTCTATAGGAGTTTAAGTAAACTAGGAGCCAAAAAGGGAAGCATACGCTGAAAAAACAACATAATAGAGAGATCCACAGCTGTGCAATTACTAGGCAATACAAAAAAGATAGGTTGCTAACATAAAGCAAAGCGCATCACGCTACATAATCTACTCTACAATCTAATGATTTAACATAAGCTAACTCCGGTACCAAGTACAGAACCAGTCGTCTGGATGCATGTAACCACAGAAAGCCTAAAATTTGCTCACTCAACTCAGTGACTAATGTGACCCGGTCAGTGAGCCATCCTAACTCTACGTCAGTGACACCAATTTATGCTCCGTTGCTCCAAACTTCATGGTGCATTTCCTGAATTCACATATGAAAATTTGATAAGCAAATGAATACGGAACTTTAGTTGGGAACAATCAAGGAATGTGTACCTCTGAATCGCAGGATATCCAGTGCAGAATGCAGCATTTAAAATGATGGATCTGTAGGAGCCCCATTTTTCACATCCGATGGGGCTCCTCGAGGTGGCTGCTCCTCCTGCTTCATCTTCTTATTGGCACTCCTGTTAGTGTTCTGAGAGGGCCGCTTCCTCTTGCGACCTTCATAGTCACTATCTCCATCGTCGAAATCGCTGATGATGATATCACACCAATAGGAATCTTCAGCCTTTCTAGCTGAGTACAGGCTCCCAGCAGACTTCCTCCGGCCCCTCTGACCATCTGCAGTCATGAACTGATCCTTATCATCGCCAGCTTCTGACTTTGTAGCTGGGCCTGAGCTTACGATGGACTTTTTCCTACCCTTCTTGCAACCAAAAGTCTCAAGCAGCTCTTTATCTTCGTATACACTAGGCGCCTCAGAGTCCTTGTGCTTTGAGAAGAAGCTAACAATCACAGGAGCAGAGTCATAATTGCCATTTACAGGATCAGCGGCGACAGACAAAAGCTGCAGCAACATCTCAGCAGCCGATGGATACTCAAGTTTGTCTTGAATGCCACCGTCGTCATTGTTGTCCTTGAGTGGTGGTGCAGGGTCCCTGCAGGCATCTGTTTTCCTGGGCCTCCCTCGAGGCCTGCCACGGGGCGCGCCACTGCCAGCACCGCCGCCACCGCCCCTGCCCCTGAATCCTCTCCTGCGGTCAAAATCCACATCGGAATCAGAGTCGGTGGCACCCCTCTTCCTGGGGTCCCAGTCCTCATCGGAGTCGAAGTCCTTGACGAGTTGCTCCTTCCTCTTCCTGCCCCTCCTGGAAGGGGAAGCGGGGGTGGTGTCAGCATCCGCGGCAGCCTTAGGATTGGGCAGCGGGAGCGGGATGTGTGGGAGCAGACCGAGCTCCAAGGTGTACTGAGGTGGGTCCGGCAGAGCCCTGAAGGCGTCGAAGGCTCTGAGATGCGCCTTGGCGACGGCGGCCTGCACCCTGTTGGTGAAGCCCATGCGATCCGCTGCGAGATCGTGGAGCGAGGTGAGGAAATCGGCGGGGGCAAAGGGGCGGGCGGCGGAGGCGAGAGCGGCCTCGACGCGGCGGGAGAACTCGTCGAGGGAGGCCTCGACGGCGGCGTCGAAGTCCTCACCGCCGTCGTCGTAGAGCTCGGCGACGGGGAAGTAGGGCTCGTAGGGCCTGAGCTCGGCGCCGTCGCACCAGGCGAAGGCCTTGTCGCCGAAGTAGGAGACGAGGAACTGGCCCTCGTGGCCGGTGCCGTTCCCTCCGGCGGAGTAGATGAGGCCCGGCCAGGCGGCGTGGTTGAGCTTCTTTCCCCAGACCATGTCGCCCGGAGCGAAGCCGCCGACCATGGGAGTGTCGGGATCCGGAGGGCGCGGGTGAGCGGGAGGCGGGGGGTTCTTGCGGGGGCGGCCGCGGCCGCGCTTGGGTGGCGCTGGCGCCAGGGTTTGGGAGGCGGAGGCGGATCCGGCGGTGTTGTTGAGGTCGATGCGGGCGGACATGGTGGCGGTGGTAGGGTTAGGGTTTGGGTATGGGAGCTGGGGATCGAATCGATTCGAACGGAATTGGGGTGGAAGGGAAGGGAAGGGGACGGCACGGGATGCCCTGCCCTGCCCTGCCCTGCTTTCTGCTCTCCTGCTCTACTCCACACTCCACTTCACTCCCTCCTTCCCACATTTGGTTTGGTCCTTGTTTAGTTTCTAAAAAAATTTATAAAATTTTTCAGATTTCCCGTCATATCGAATCTTTAGACGCATGTATAGAGTATTAAATATAAATAAAAATAAAAAATAATTGTACAGTTTGATCGAAATTAACGAGACGAATCTTTTGAGCCTAGTTAGTCCATGATTAGACAATATTTGTCAAATACAAACGAAAGTGCTACAGTGTCGATTTTCCAAAAATATTTGGAACTAAACAAGGCCGGCCTTGTTCAGATGCACCCAAAATTCTAAAAATTTACAAAATTCTCTATCATATTAAATCTTTAGACAATGTATAAAACATTAAATATAGATAAAAAGAATAACTAATTACACAGTTTATCTGTAAATCGCGAGACGAATCTTTTAAGACTAGTTATTTCATGATTAGACAATGTTTGTCAAATAAAAACAAAAATACTACAGTGACAAAATCCAAAAACTTTTTGAATCTAAACAAGGTTTCCTGAAAAAATTTTACGGTAACACTTTTTATATTTAATAATTATTATTTAATCATAAACTAACTAGACTTAACAAATTTATCTCACAAATTACATACGAACTATGAATTAGTTATTTTTTATCTATATTTAATGTTTCATGAATGTGTCGCGAGATTTGAGGTGAGAGAGAATCTTGGACATTTTGCAAAAAAATTCAAAATAAACAAGGCCTGAGTGTGTTTGATATGCGGCTAAAATGGGGTGGCTGAGCCCCCTCCTGCAAACTTTTAAATATTTAGCAGCCTTGTTCCTCGGGCTGCAAATCCAGTCTCTCTTGTCTCTCAAGAAACGCTCGTCCCCTTTGTTTTTTGGAGCCAGGCTGCGCCCGAGCTCGCGCGGGCGAAATTGGGGGCAACGACAGCGCTCTGGCGGGCTCGCGTGGGAATAGGAAAAGTTTCATGTGCCATTGCCGTCGAAATATGCTGCCTTTATAACCCCCTCCTCCTCCTCCTCCCTCACGGTGTTCTTCTCCTCTTGCTTTCTTGTTCCCACTGTAGTCTCGTAGAGTCACCGGTGGTGGTGGTGAGGTCGGCAAGCGACACAGGTGTCTTCGGGCTTCTTCTCCGTTCCCCTCTAGTGGATCTGCTCTGGTGCGGCGCCGCTCCCTCTGCTGCCGGGCTCTGTGGCGGCGGTGTTCTCCCTACGTCTTCCTCTCTGAGCTGTTGGGGTGGTGCTGGTCTTGGATTGGGCGTTTCTTCTTCCCCACCTTCCACATCTACGATCGTTGCCTCTCAATTGCTTGTCGATTTGAGCAGGCTCACCTCCCCTTCGGCTTCCTTGAGGTGAAATCCACCCTGTCCTCACTTGATTTCATTCTAGGGTTTCATTAGAAGACGAGATCTATCGATTTCTTGTTCATATCCTATGGTTTATGCTCTTGGATATATCAATTGCTTGCTTAGTTCCAAGGTTTTATGTTGAAAGCTGCCTTATTCATATTACTCGTGTGTTTATGTCCTATGATTTATGGACTTGGATTTTTATCATTCAATCATGCTCACTTATATGTTCTACTGAATTTGTTGCCTCTTTCATTTGATACTTCTTAATTTAAGGCATGTTGCTGTTATGGTCGATGATGACTAGCTAATTTGCACAGGAGGCATTTCTTGTTAATGCAATCGTAATTTGCACAGGAGGCATTTGCACAGGTAGGGAGGGATTTAGATCTGAGGCTCTCTTTCCCCTCTCTCTCTCTCTCCTCCCGTGGATCTAGATCTGAGCCTTCCTCTGCTCTTCCTCCACCTCCTGCTCGTCCTCCTCCTCCTACTCCTCTAGGTCAGGATCTATAGAATGTTGTGGTGGCTAGGGTTCCGGTGAGCTTTTGGGATTCAAATGTTTGCGCATGTTGTAATGGTTTTCTCTGGTTGTTGCAGTATGTTTTCAGATGATGTTGTGGTAGGATAGGGTTTCGACGAGCTCTTGGGTTCAGACCTCGTCATTATTGCAATGGTTCTCTCTAGATGTTGCAATAGGTTTTAGTCGTTGTTGCAGTACTGTGTTTTGAGATGTTGTTTTAGTTGCTTTCCATCTGCATGTTGTAGTAGTTTGTTTCATGTTGTTATAAGTTATAACAATTGCTCGGTGTTGTTGTAGTACTATGTCCATGGCGTTTTAGTTGCTCCATTCAACGCTTCAATCTACATTGTTGTATCCGTTGTATGTTGTTGCAACAGTTGTTCGGTGTTGTTGTAACACTTATCCATAGTGTTTTGGTTGCTCCATCTAATGCTTCAATCTATGTTATTGTATTAGTTGTTACATGTTGTTGCAGGAGTCGTTCGTTGTTGTTTGTAATACTATGTTCATGGTGTTTCGCCTTCTTCATCCAATACTTCAATCTGTATGTTGTAGTAGTTGTTTGTATGATGTTGCAATAGTTGTTCGATGTTTGTTGTAATACTATGTTTAAAGTGTTTCAACTATGTCAACCTATTTGTTGTAGTGGTATGTTTGGTGTTGTTATACTGATATGTGTATTGTGTTATAGCATCAAGCGTATAGGGGTAGGCTGTGGGGACGAGTTAGCGGCAGACGAATGTGCTAGGGACCGGCAAGACGAGGGGCGGGGCGGATCCCGTGCTCGTGGGGGTGGAGACGGGCTCCTGGTGCAAGGAGCGGACGAAGGTGGTCCTCCGTGTGAGGCGAGTGGGACAAGGGCGAGTTGGTTGGGGGCGGACGAGTTTCCTTTTCTTTTTTTCTTTTCTCCGTGTGGCGGGGATGGGGGGCTCGGCGTCCGGACACGCTGCTGGTGCTGGACGTCTGGGCGCTAGCGGTAACAATCTATCTATCTACACTACCTTTTGGTTGTTCTCGGTAAACTTTACCGCTCGTCACATCGAATGTTTAGACACATGCATAAATTACTAAATATAGACTGTTTACGCAACTAAAAACATAGCTAGAGAGTAATTTGCGAGATGAATCTTTTAAGCCTAATTAGTCCATGATTAAACACTAATTGTTAAATAAGACGAAAAATACTACAGTAATTGTTAAACTTTAACATCCCCGACCAAACACCCTCTAATGCACTAACATAAATATCGCTAAGTCTATACTAAAAAACCTCTCCCATTGAGATGACCCTCCTTCGCTCACCAAACAAAATATACCCACGGTCATAGGCGGATCCACCACTAGGGCGAGCCAGAGCGGCCGCCCTAGGTCCTCTTAGGGCTGATTTGAAACTCTATGAAAATTTTAGGCATTAGTACAAAATAAAAAGAGGCTCCTAGAGTATCGGACGGAAGTTGAAGACACCTTAGACGTCTAGGACCATCATGTGTGGTTAAGCCAATATAGAAAACCACAGCCCACAAAAGCGCAATAAGAATACAATCAGTCTTTCTCACGTTGCTCGCTATTCTCGATTTCTGATTTTCTGGTCGTCTCTCTCGCTAATTTACAAACTTGCGGAACCTAAGAACCTGCGCCGAGCTGCAGGTATCTTCATTTTTTATGCCTTTTTCACATAGTTAGTTATTTAAAATTTGATTAAGGATGAATTATCGAATGATTTGGTGAAGTCAGTTTAGAACTATTATTATTAGTATGTATGACTTCTCTTAATTTAAGGAACAAACTTCTCTAATTTTGATATGGAAAATATATGCTGAAAACTTTAATATTGGTCAAATTATTATGTTGCCAAAGCAACTTATAGAATTTGTTAACTTATATTGTCATTGTTTTGCCAAAATTTTATAGTATAAGTCCGCCCTATGTCATTTCTCGAGCTGGATTCGCCACTGCCCACAGTAACAACCACGTACAAATTAATGAACTATTCAGATTGCTTTTTAGCATTCTCTCTCCTTACTGATTTAAATCCGACGATCAGAATCGTGTGTATGGTCCTGATCGCCGAGCCATCTGCCTCGCACAAGGAAACCCATCTCGGCTCGCGTGCGTCATCCGCACGAGATCAGCGAAATCAGGGTCTGCCTCGGCTATGCGATGTTCGGCAGCGAGATTGCTGTCTCCTACTGACCTGGGGTAGTGCAGCTGTGCGTACAACTGCTATGCAGTCCGACGAGATCACTGTCCACAGCTGCCATGCAGTTCACAGTCCAGCAAGATCGCTGTCCGCCCTCTCGCCGTCTGCCTCGCGCCAACGAGGTCGCCGTCTCCTGCTGCCAGTGCAGCCGTCGTGCAGTCCAACGAGCGAGATCGCCGTCCGCCCTCTCTACCACTACAAGAAAACTGAAATTGCCTTGGCGGGCCCTGAATTTCCTTGAGGGCCAAAATCAAACCGCCAAGGAAATGACAGTTTCCTTAGCGGTGCTACTTCACACTCAAAGAAACATATATTACTTGAAGGTTTAAGTAAACCGCCAAGAAATATAGGTGTTTTCTTGGCGGTTTCCAATCACCTCCAAGAAAATGACTTATTTTCTTGAGTGTGATTCTTAACCGCCAAGAAAAACACCTATTTTCTTGGCTGTTATTCTAAACTGTCAAGTAAATTATCATTTTCTTGGGGGTTATTGAATTTTCTTGGAGGTTGGCAGCCAAGGAAGTGTTGTAAGTACTTGACATATATTTTGGTGACTCTAGCAAAAAAACAATAATATCTTAAAGGTGTCTAAAAATCCTAGAATCCGGTATGAGATCATAATATGGTTGTATTATCTTGCCATAAAATTTTCAAATCATATTAACAAAGTTGAACTATACATGATTTACAAATGATACATCTCTCACAAAGTTACATAACTATGTGGGAGATATGACTATTTGTAAACAATGTATAGTACCACTTTGTTTAAATCATTTAAACAATATGAGAGATCTATAAATCATTTGAAGTGTGTATGAGCAAGAAAAGGTTTTGAGATGTACAAACTTCAAAGTTTCCCTTAGGTTATATGAAACTGTGAGAAATATATCTATTTGTAAACAATGTATATGTTAACTTTCGTAAAATCATCTTTTTTTTTAAATTCAAGCGTATGCACTCATAATTTGATCACATGCTAATTTAAAGAATTTTTTACACCTTTTAAATATTACCATTAATTTTCTTTAATAAGTTGTAAGCTTTTGAATTATTCCTAACTAACATATTGAGTTTTTCGTCTATTTTTAGGATATGAGCTAGTATGGAACAAATGTACATTAATATATTTTATTACCTTTTTAATCTTATTTGATTTACATGTAGTTCAAATTTGAAGCTTACTTATTTTTAAAATTTAGACAAAACAATTGACTACATATTATAATTTATAATCTCGGTAAAGAGCCCATCCACACAATCTCACGGCCCAGCCCAACTTCTCATTCCTCAAACCCTAACCCCATCTTCTCAGGTTGTATATAATCCGCCGCCAGCTTCCACGCCTCCGCCCTCCCAAACCCTTCGCGCCGCCGCCGCTCCCCAGCACACCGCTCCCAACGCGCCACACCTGCACTTGCTCCCCGTCAAGGAGCACCAGATCGTGGAGCAGCTCGTCCCGGGGCTCAAGGATGAGGTGATGAAGATCACGCCCGTGCAGCGCACCCGGTTCAAGGCGTTCGTCGTCGTCGGCGAGGCGATGGACACGTCGGGCTCGGCGTCAAGTGCGCCAAGGAGGTCGCTACGGCCATCCGTGGCGCCATCATCCTCGCCAAGCTCTCGGTCGTGCCTCTCAGGGTGCCCGTCAGGAGGGGGTACTGGGGGAACAAATCGGACAGCCCCACACCGTGCCCTGCAAGGTCACCGTCAAGTGCGGCTCCGTCACCGTGCGCATGGTGCCGGTGCCCAGGGGGGGTCTGGGATCGTCGCCGCCTATGTCCCGAAGAAGGTCCTCCAGTTCGCTGGAATTGAGGACGTCTTCACCTCGTCCCGTCGCTTCACCAAGACACTGGGTAACTTCGTCAAGGTATACCAGCTTAGATCTTTGCCTAATCCTGTATTGCTTGCTCATTGATGGCTTTGTTGCTCTGTATACTGGGCGTTGAAAGTTAGGTGATTTGCACATCTTGTAACTGTGAA
>Ga0182004_10002988_pt1 | contig 13323 bp, 14 predicted proteins | sample Sormic07211540_1_FD_120479 | JGI IMG/M metagenome (GOLD analysis project Ga0182004, IMG submission 120479) | Endophyte microbial communities from Sorghum bicolor roots, Mead, Nebraska, USA - 072115-40_1 MetaG | ecosystem: Host-associated > Plants > Roots > Unclassified | place: USA: Nebraska...
GATATGAAAGAATGCGAAGCAGTAGAGTCAAACAAAGCAAAAACTAGCACTAAGTCCACTTGAATATATCCACCCACCACTTTTTAGCTCCTTGAATGTTATTCCTATCCACATTGTTCAGTCTTCCATTGATATAGTTCTGCTGCACTTTACTCCCTCCGTCCCACAAAAAACGCAATTCTAGCTATGAACCTAGACACTATGTATGTCCAGGTTCATTGCTAGAATTGCGTTTATTTGTGGGACGGTGGGAGTACTTCCGTGAAGAGGCTTCTTACGGCTTTTCCTTTTTTGCTTTCGTCGTTGTGGATTCTGATTTGATTCAATGTCAACTTGCTCTTCTGTATTATTATTTTGATAACACTCATCTTTGTCATACTCATAACATCCTTCTTCAAAGGCCAGATGATCATACTCTTCCCACATATCCACGAGAGGTGTCATATTGGGCTCCTGATCCATGGGACACTACACTTCCTGTTATCAAGTGACCAACGTCAGTTACACGGCAAGGGTAGATGATCATAATCATAGGATATCTTAGAAGACAATTATCACTTCAAGATAGTTTAAAGATAATGCATCATCCCATGATATCAAGACACTACCCCCTTAAGATGAGGTTGATTGGGGGACACTAGGGACTAGCTCCCATATCCTTCTTAGATGCTACACATCATACAGTCTTTTAAATTTGTTGCACCAAATCTCTTGATCCAAGGTTAGTTTCCATCACTAAATTCCAGCTATTAGTAACTTTATCACAGTTAAGTTACTTCACTCTCACATTGTACATATAAATCTGTAGACATTGGTGTCAACTAATCCTCATAAGCGCAATTCTCAATCTATGAGTATCAGCCATGACATATACCTCCATTGATATTCTCCAAGTGGGACGATATCTTGGAACAAAAACCAAACATATCAAGCATTTGATGTCCTAACAGATGATCCGACATTAACCAATACTTCTTCTTGTAACTCCTTTAACTAGGCTACCCCCCTTAAGAAAAGGTCAATTAGAGCAGACAAAAGGGTAGCTTGCATGTTTTCCAGACAAGTTACCTAACATTGAGAACTTCTGACATCCCAAAGAACTTATGTGCAAGAGAACAAACATGTATCCTGAACTTTTCTCGTAATATGAAAACACCAGCGTAGTAAAATAGGTATAACTCTTATTCTCTTGATCCAATAGAGTTGTAGCTTATACCGTTCACGAAATTCTGTCTTTAAGCTTAGGTCGAACAAACAACTTAATATCCATCCTGACAATGTCTCAACAAAGGTGCAGTAACTTCCAGAAGTTAAATCTCGAGCTACTTAACTCATTTGGAGATGACCCTTGCATTTTTTTTAAAAGCTTAGGAAATCCTCTACAACTTTCGTATACAACTTTTTCCCAGGTTCTGAAGTTAAGTTATCTGAAAATAGGAAATACCAGATCTGTCCAGATTTTTGAAACAGAACAGAAACATCCAATTGTAAATATCATATCTCAGGTTCTACTTATCCGAATAAGTTCCAGATTATACTGTTGGAAATCTTAGCAAATTGTCTAAAACTTTTCTATAGAACACTTTTCCAAATTCTATAGCTATATTTGTCTAAAACAGTAGGCAACCAAAACTGGTCCAGATTCTTGACAGCACATCTGTATCATCTTGTGATTTTGGTAACATCCAAACCATAATGGCTATGAGGGTGATTCTTGCGGCCAAAGAAAGACCTTGAAGTCTAGTTGTTTCCAGAAAAAGTTGATAAACTTTGCACGATCAGAATTTGAGATACACCAGAATTATTGCAGACTGCTCCAGAAATCAGCAAGGGATAGAAACAGGATATAACCAAACCCAACTACTTATGTCATTACTCCTTATGCCTTAGGCCTATAAACTAAATGATATTGTGGAGAAATCCCACAAAATCATTGCACTCATTACAAAGATCCAAATCAAGCACAAGCATAATAACAAACCAACTAAGCATTAAAGGTTCACAAGGCACACAAACTCAACTTTCGCTACTAGCGTTTTTATTACACAAGGTGACACAAACACCTATATCTTAGACTCAGTGTGGCTACTTTCATGATGCATCTGTTGCTTGTTTTGTGGACATGAGCTTATATAATATGTCCTTCTTGTTGGCAGTGATAACACCTTCCCTTAGCTGGATCCTTTGTGATGTCATTTTCCACTGAAGTGTTGCTAGGTGTGTTATCAACTCGCTGACTATGAAGGTTTATCTTTGGCTGGTTAGCTTTCTTCCTACCTGGGTTGATCCTTCGAGGTTGAAACTCTTTATAAGTGATTGTCCACCCATCTATGCATACCTCATGAGTAGTGGGGTTAGCTTGGGGAGTTTGTTCGTCTCCAAGGTTTGAGTTTTCATGACAAGAATTCAAAGCTACATGTGTCAACTTAAGATTTGAATGTTGATCACTACCCAAAGCTGGCTCTAACGATTTTGCCTTCCTCTTCTTATCCTCATTAGTCACACAATTTGGTTTGGTCTTAACTTCCTTTTTATATGACCTATTTCGAATACAAGGGAGACCATAATGCTCACAACAGTGGCATTGATCTTGATATCCTGATGTATTACTCCCAACGCTTCCATGAGTTCTCATATTTTTCCAAGCTTCTGCTACTTGTCTCCTCACTGGTCCTGAGATGCGTTATTGAGAGTTCTTATTCAGAGTTATTCCTTCCACTACTTGTGTTTGCATGGCTAGAAGCTTCTCCTTGTCAAATGCTTTTACAGTTGGCATATCTGGGTGCTTTTGTTCCTTCTTGCCAAAGGTCTCCTCGCTATGATCCATCTAAAGAGACAATAAGGGAGGATTTAGAATAGAGATAAAGTTTTATAAAAGGACAGGGCAGAAGTAAGCATAACCTTTAGCAATTATCAAGGTTAAGGTGAAAGCAAGAAGTAAGCGAGGCAAAAGTAAGCTAAAACGTCTGGTTCTAACTAGACTTGCGTCCTACAGTCACCATTGCTCTGATACCACTTTGTAATACCCAATTTTAAGGACAAAACCAGATATGCAATATATGTGAGTCTTAGAAGTCAAATCTCACATATAGCTACAAATAAAGGGTCATATCAAAAGACAATGCATAAATTATATAACGTACATAGTAAATCAGAGGTAACATTAGATAGCAAACAACGGAAGATAACTTCAAACTTCAGGTATTAACTCCACTCTATAAGATGCAACTGACTGGTTGATCACAAGCCTAACACTCCTCCTGAAGTGTGGGGAAAATAGCAACAGTAAGTCCATGTCGAACTCCACAAGTACAACAACTAGATTGTATAGATCCCACAATCTCATGATCAATATGACATAAATAATGTAGAGCATTAAACAATAAGCAATGAGCATATTTAACACACAGGAATCAACACCCTTAATGTAGATGTCCCCAAGGCCGCTCCTGACCGTGAGCTCAGCTAGTATACCAGTTTTAAACACTCTATAGAGGTTGCACATCTTTACCCATAAGTCATGATTTACCCTTTCGCCCGAGGTGATCAGCCTCTTAACACACGACCAAGGAAGGTCGGCAGGGATCACTATGAAGTCTTTCAAAGGTTCGTCTAACAAGTTAGGGCCGCTTGGTTTTATTAGTCAGTCCGTGTGATCCACCCACAGGAATCCATGGTCTGCTATACCCTAATTGCGCCACACGGGTAACCACTAACGAGCTAGAAAAGTTAGTCATACTTAACTAAAACCAGAGTCATTATAGCCCTCATGGTTTATGAAAAGTTTATGAAATAATTCTACGCATCGCTACGATCTCGCAGATGTAAAGATCAAGAAAATCGGAGCTAAAACGGAGAAGATATGAATTTTCTAAGATTTTATATAGAAAAGTAATTAATTAAATAGGGTCACGAAACTAAAAAGTTTAAAACTGAGTAAACAGTATTACTAACATGTAGATCTCTTAAAAACGAACCCAACGCAATTTGAATGGGTCAAAAGGGAGTTGAAATGAATATTTTATGGCTAAAACAAGCTCAGTGGCAAACTTGTAAATTATGAAAACGTAGTTTGATTTAACCCGGGAAGGTTTATGTTTTCAGAAACAGAATACGTATTTCTCAAATGTGCTTAGGATTGCGGGTTTGAAAATAGAAAAACTTAGGGACTCTTTAGAAAGAAATACAGGACGAAGGGGTATCCTTCATCCTTGGCCATAGGATTAGATTTGAATGGCTATGATTCAATCCCGGACACGAGAACACACTGGCCGGCCGGTAAAAGACACCGACGGCAGCGCCATGGCCGGAATCGGCCCGAACCTCGCCGGAGTTGGGCGAGAAGGTGCTCTGGTGCATCGTTTGATGAATCAAGAGCATGGGAAGATAGAGGGGATCGATGCGAACTCAACTAGATGATTATCAAGGCTCGGGAACAGCTTGGAGATGTCCAGCGGCTCGCGATGGCGGACCAAGGATCCTGCGGGACTTCGGCGTCAAAAAGAATTCCAAAAAATCTGGTAATGAGCATTGAGAAGGGCTCGGGAGCTTCTTTACCTCGGCACAACGCTCGGCAACGGCTCAAAAATGGTGGAACGACAACAAGATGCGGAAACCACGACGGCGGCGAGAGGTGTACCTCGGCGAGATCCCAAAACACGGTGCCGGCCGCAACCAGGGCTCTTTAGCCTCTCAGATAAGGATAAGGGGCATGTGGGACGGTGCTTGGGGTTTTATAGGGGGAATTGACGGCTTGTTCCCGAAATCCCGAGAAGACCGGGATTCAGTTGCCATAGCCAGTGTCCCAATTGAACACGTGAGGAAGAAGAAGGAAGGGAAGGGGAAGACGCTGACAAGCAGGGCCAAGCCATCGGCGACTCTAGACGTGGGGTCTGCGCGTCAGTGAAAGATGGGGAGGGAAAAGGGAGCGCGCGCACTGGGCCGAGTTGCGGTGCCCCAGGCTTCCTGCTACGCTGGGCCGAAGGGGAGAAGGAGAGGGGGGAAGGCTGAGCCCGATAGAGAGATGGCCACTCGGGCCAAAACAGAGAGGGGGACAGGAATGGCGCAGGGCTAGCCATTGGGCCGAGGGGAAAGGTTTGGCTGGGCTTCTGCTGGGCCCAGGCAGAGGAAAGGAGGTTATCTTCTTTATCTATTTTATTTTATTTATCTATTTTCAAACCATTTTCAAATCAGTTTAAAACAATTTTGAACCTTGCACAAAATCACACAGTACAAAAGTACAATGCTCATGAATGCACATCCATGTTGCTAAATTCTATGATAAGTTTTATTTTAATGAAAAATATTATTTTCCTATGTTTCATGAGCACAAAAATACAAAATTAAATAATTTTCCACCTATTTCAAAAAGTTGTAAATTTTAGGGTGTAACCCGGGTTCCGGAGGAGTCTTCTAGAGAAGTCTTCAGAGGAGTCGTCAGAGTTCTGGTATATCTTTGTATCTTTTCTAGTAAGACTTATGGTTTAATATATTTTATCTTCTCTATTTACTTTTATGCATTACATTTGATTGGTTAGTATAGTCGTTATACTTTAGCATATGATCTTCGCCCACATCGGGTGCTCTAGTTATTAATTGTGATTAGAGTAGTAATTTTTAGTAGAGACATGGTGTCTGGACTATTGGTTACCTAAGATTGCACCCAGTTCTATGGATAGTTGTGGTAGCCCTTAGTGGTGACTTCCCTGATGGCCGACGTATTCCACCACGTTAAGATTGGTGTTGTAGGACCATAGTCGGAGCTTCCTAGTCCCCTTCTCATCTTTCCGTGATTAGTGTTCTGATGTCCTGAAGTGTTATTGTGTGATTGCTTTACCTACCATGAATTAGTTATTATAGAATACTAGTAATAGAGAAGTAATATTGAACTATCAATATCTTTATCCATTATTTCCCAATGGTAAAATATAAATAACGATACCTGGAATACTCGTAGTAAAATGCTACAATGTTCTTCTGTGCGCTTGCGGAATCCTTTATATTTTAATTGTGCATAAGAAATACTAACATTCAAGAACATATTTTTTCTGGTAATTCTAGTGAAAACCATTATTCCCATTTAGCTGATTTTGAGCAGACATGTTCATGTCTAAAAATTATGGGCATGGCCGATGAAACTTTAAGATGGAAACTCTTTCCATTTTCATTAACAGGTCGAGCTAAAAAATGGTATAATCACTATGTTGGGAATAGTCAAGGAGTCTGGGATATATTAAAAAAAACTTTTGCCTTAAATTCTTCCCAGTAGAAAAGGTCGCTAAACTTTAGTTTGAAATTATAGGATTCAAACAATTAGACAAGGAATCGCTAGGCAAGGCTTGGGATCATTTTGATAGTTTTCTAAATTCTAGACCTAATCTTGCTTTACTGGAACCCATGCTTTTACAACATTTCTTTTTAGGCCTTAATGATAAAAATCAAGAATACCTTAATTTGGCCTCAGGAGGAGCATTTATGCATATTACTGTAGATCATGCTAAAACTATTCTAACTAATATTTTAATTGATCTCCCCGAAGAAAAAGAAGAGTTGTTAGAAGAAGAATCTCGGTTAGCTGAAAATAAACCTTTACCTGATTCATCTCAATCTATGGTTGAATTAGCTAATGAGACGGAGATAACTCCAAATTCTGAATGGATGTTTGAAATTGAGGATGATTTCTTTAATGATTTTGGTAATACTACATTTTATCATAAGATTATTCAACCCCAACAATCTAGGGATTTTAAACCAAATTTCTCACATCCCGATGATTTAAAAATTCTTAGAGAAGTTATAAGGGAATTAATCTTTATTTTGGGTGATGATTGGTTAATAGAATATGAGAAATCCCCTTAAGTAATTCGCTTTAATTCACCCTCGGTTATTATAAAGTTGCAAGTAGATTCACATCCTTTTGAAGTTTTATATAATCCGGTTGTAGGAGTCAACATTGTGTCATATACTTTTGCTAAAGAATTCTTGAAAGACATACCATTAATTCCTACAAATAAATTATTAAAAAGTTGTTTAGGACATATTATTCCTAGCTTAGGAGTTTTGAGTGCACATCCTATTATTATTAATGATTTCTGCATTTTGCTTAATTTTTATATATTTGATGTGTGGGATTTTAATGTAATGACTGGAGTACCTATAATAAAACATATTCAAGAAGGTCGTAATGGTAAATTAGATATTAAGTTTGGGAAAGGATTTAGTTTTTCAATGCCTATAACTCATACAGTACAAGTTAAAGCAAAACCCCTTTCTGAATTATATCCAATAGAAGAGGTTAAGTCATCCGAATTCGATAATTTTAGTCAACCTGATTTAGAAGATGATACCCACTTCTTCATCGAAGAAGAGGAAGAGGATCTTACTGATCCTGTACCTCTTGATGAATTACTAGAGCCACTTAACCCTCCTATTGAGCTTAAACCACTACCTTCTGGACTTAAATATGTTTTTCTAAATAATGATCAAAAATATCCTATGATTATAAGTGATAAACTCTGAGATGAAGAGACTTATAAACTAATAACTGTTCTAGAAAAACATTGTTCTGCTTTTGGTTATTCACTCCAACACCTGAAAGGGATTAGCCTTGTTCTCTGCACTCATCGCATACCAACCAATCCAGAAATTACACCTTCAAAAGAGCCTCAGCGTAGACTCCAGAATACGATGAGAGACGTAGTAAAGAAAGAGGTCTTAAAGCTTTTGCATGCAGGGATTATATATTCTGTACCACATAGTGAGTGGGTAAGTCCTGTTCAAGTTATGCCCAAAAAGGGAGGAATGATAGTTGTCCGAAATAATAAAAATGAATTAATACCTCAAAGAACTGTCACTGGATGGAATGTGCATAGATTATAGAAAACTCAACAAGGCAACAAAGAAAGATCATTTCCTCTACCTTTAATTGATGAGATGCTAGAGCATTTAGCCAACCATTCTTTCTTTTGTTTTCTTGATGGTTATTCAGGATATCACCAAATCCCTATCCACCCTGATGATCAAAGCAAAACCATATTTACATGTCCCTATGGAACTTATGCTTATCATAGAATGTCTTTTGGATTATGTAATGCATCTGCTTCTTTCCAAAGATGCATGATGTCTATATTTTCTGATATGATAGAAAAGATCATGGAAGTTTTTATGGATGATTTTTCAGTTTATGGAAAAACTTTTGATGATTGTTTGGAAAATTTAGATAAGGTTTTGCAAAGATGTGAAGAAAAACACTTAGTCCTCAATTGGGAGAAATGTCATTTTATGGTTAGAGAGGGAATAGAGTTAGGACCCTTGTTGTTGGAAAGAGGTATAGAAGTAGATAAAGCTAAAATTGAAGTGCTCAAACAGCTACCTCCACCTGTTAATATAAAAGGAATCCAAAGCTTTCTTGGTCATTGTGGTTTTTATCGTAGATTTATAAGAATTTTCTCACAAATTGCTAGGCCAATGACTAGATTTATATGGAATGTACCTTTTGAATTTGATGATGAATGCTTATAATCATTTAATATTCTTATAGAAGCACTTACATCGGCACCAATCATTCAACCCCCTGATTGGTCTTTACCTTTTGAAATTATGTGTGATGCTAGTGATTATGCTATAGGCGCAGTCTTAGGACAAACAAAAGATAAAATGCATAATGCAATTGCTTATGCTAGCAAAACAATGACAGAAGCACAATTAAATTATGAAACCACTGAAAAAGAACTGTTAGCTGTTGTTATTGCTCTTGATAAATTTAGGTCTTACTTAGTTGGAGCTAAAATAATTGTTTATTCTAATCATGCTGCTCTTAAATATTTGCTCACTAAGAAAGATGCTAAACCACGATTAATAAGATGGATCTTATTACTTCAGGAATTTGATTTGGAAATTAAAGATAGAAAAGGTGTAGCAAATCCTGTTGCTGATCATTTGTCTAGGATGTATTTTAAAAAACCTCAGGAGTTACCTATTAATGACTCAATAAGAGATGACATGCTGTTTAAAGTGACCAAGACAGATCGTTGGTACGCGAATATTGTCAACTTTATGGTTGCAGGATACGTACCACTAGAAGAAAATAAGAAGAAGCTCATTTATGAAAGTCGTCTCCACATATGGGATCCAACCTATCTCTTTTGGGTATGCTCAGATGGGTTGCATAGAAGATGTGTACCAGTGGAGGAGGGCATGCACATCATTCAGAAATGTCATTCATCACCATATGGAGGTCATTATGGGGTATTCCGTACTCATGTGAAAATTTGGCAAAGTGGTTTCTTCTGGCCAACCATGTATGAAGACACCAAAGATTTTATCCGAAGATGTGGACCATGTCAGAGGCACGGAAATATCACTACTAGAGATGCCATGCCACTCACCAACAATCTTCAGATAGAGCTCTTTGATGTTTGGGGAATTGATTACATGGGACCATTTGTGAAATCACAGAATTATGAGTATATTTTGGTGGCAGCTGACTATGTATCCAAGAGGGTAGAAGCCATGCCATGCAAGAAGGCTGACTCAAGACATTCAAAGAGCATGTTTGAAGTGATTACATTTCCGAGGTTTGGAACACCTAGGATGGTTATAATTGATGGAGGAACACACTTCACTGATAAAAAGTTTCACTTATACATACAAACTCATGGAATACAACATAATGTCACTACTCCATATCATCCTCAGACAAGTGGCCAGGCAGAAACATCAAATAAACAAATCAAAAATATTCTCTAGAAAACAGTAAATCAGATGGGAATTCTATCGAGGGATCAATTACCAAATACACTATGGGCATACCGGACAGCAAAAGATGGAATATGGATTTTCAAGCTCATTGGGCTATCAAAAGATGGAATATGGATTTTGAAGCCGCTGGAGAGAAAAGAAAAGTGCAATTATCAGAACTAGAAGAATGGAGAGAAAAGGCATACCACAATTCGAAGATCTACAAAGAGGGAACAAAGAGATGGCATGACAAGAGGATCAAGAAGAAGGAATTTGCACCAGGAGATAAGGTATTACTTTTTAATTCCAAGTTCAAATTATTCGGGCTTGGAAAATTGAGGAGCAAATGGGAAGGACCCTTCACCATCGTGAATTCATCACCACACGGAGGAGTATCTCTACGATCAATCGAAGGTACGTTATTCAAGGTAAATGGACACCGACTTAAACTTTATTTAGAACCATTTGATTCAGGAGTAATTGATGAGATAGAATTTATTCAATTACCACCATACTAAGTTGTATTTATTTGAGTATGAATATTTATCCAGAAGTGCGTTTAACAGAAAATAGGAAGAGTCTAAAGGCACCACGAAGAAGGGCACCCGAAGTGGGCCCCTAGTGGGGCCGACTGGCGCCTATGTGGGGCCGGTCGACGCCCCCTGTCGCCCCTCGTCCCGACTCTCATTCCCTATTCTTTACACATTTCCTACGGATATTCGCGCATATTTCAGTCGTAATCGGATATTCTTTCGTACGGAACACGTAGAGCCTAGAATCCGTCCTCATCCCATCTCCTGAAAACCCATATAAATACGTACCTAGACCCTCCTCAATAGTATCCCATAACAAGCCACCTCTTTCCCCGGAGAAGCTCTCTAATCTAAATCTATTAGCAATGGCGGACAAGGCAGTCGTCTCCCACGGTGCGGACTTCGACAAGGCAGTCCTCTCGCTGTTGTGCCACCGAAGCCTCTCGTCGTTGTGCCACCGAAGCCTCTCGTCGTTGTGCCACTGAAGCACATCGCTACAGTACCCAGCGCTATGATCAAGCCTACTACGTGTAAGAACCATCTGATCCTTCTCCTACAAGGCGATTGCTGCAAGGAATTGCTAAGGGGAAGCAGGTTGCTATCCCCAAGGGTACTCTGCTTCTTTAACCCAGGGAGAATGAGCAGCTCTTGTCGGTCCAAACCGACAAGAACGGGAAGCTAATCTGTGCCAAGTACACCACTGCTAGTCTGGTTATACAAGGCATTTGTGCTAACCCTAGTGAAGTATGCTATGCTGAGCATATCGCACCGCCGCCTAAGCCCAAGAGGAAGAGAGCAACATCAGCAGTGGCATTGGAGAAAGTTCCCAAGCAGCCAGCTCCTACCTTGCGCACCCTCAACGAAAAGTTGGAAGGCCTCTCTGACATTGTCAGCGGGATGGAAAAGTCCAACAACCTAAGGGACAAGCTTATAGAAGGCATGGACAAGCAGTTAGGGATCAGTTTTAAACTGATCCGCAGCCTTAGGAGCAATAAAGATAAGCTTGAAGCCGAGATTGCAGCCCTTCAGGAAGAAATTCAGGGCCTCAATAAGAAAGGGCAGCCATAGTTGCCCAGTTACCTATTAATAAGGCACAATTCTGCTAGGTTTGGCTAGTTAGTTAGGTCAGTCGAGTCATAAAGATTTCTTAGGACAAAACCCATCGAGCTAGAGAAGTCGTTAGCTTAGTCGTTAAAGCGACTGTTAAACTATCACCATCATGAAATAAATAAAGTGCCTTATATTTTATCTACTCTATTCTCTATTTCTTTTGTATGTGTTTGTCAACACATATTGCCCAGGAAAGTATATAGAAAAATAAGTGTGGGGGAGGCACATTTCAATCACGAAACCGAAATTCAGTCGGAAAAGCAGCGTAATTCGGAATACAATCGAACCAAGACCACGCATAGCAAAGCGGGGCCCACACTACCTAGAGGTGGGGCCGGCCGGCACCTAGGTGGGGCCGACCGGCGCCCTGTTCGCTCATCTCCGCTATCGCCTCGGTCACGGTCAGGTTTAAGTTATTTAAGTTTTAATAGCATATATTTTATCTTTGAATTGTCATCCGAATTGTAAATCTCTATATTACACATTTTTTAAAAAAAAATAATAAACAATATTTAATCTATGACTTGAAAAATAAATTGTATAACACTTTTCTAGAGTCATGGTTGTGAACTTTATAGTACTTCATGTTTACTTAAGTTATTGTGGAAAATAGATGGCAAAATAATGAGTATTCAATTTCTGACAGTTTGTCTTTGGAGATTTTTTGTAAAAAAGGGTAAAAAACAATTAGCTTCTCCTCTCTTTGTATTGGAATCAAATAATAATAACATCACACAATTATTATGACTTTGGGTCGAGAGATTTATCATATTCCTAGTATCATAAAAATAAAATAAAAACATAATACAACATAATGCTAAGGAAGTGGATAATTTGTCTGATCCAGGAATATGATATTTCCCTCTCTGGTTATGAATATCGAATTAATATCACAACAGTTGATGCCATTACAATTAAGAGAAGGTTGAAGCTATGTTTTATTTGTAAATTTCACTTACTCTCCAGCAGACAAAATGTAAGGAAGAGAGTAATCTATTTTAAAGCTATCCCACTCTGGAATAACTACAGAATTCATGATGAGCACTTTAAGTTTCCATAGTGTATGATGACTAGATCAGTTTTTATATAATTTAATTTCCAAGTTATGCATTAAATATTTACTCGTTATGATAAAACCAACATTTTTCTCGGGACGAGTAAAAGAATAAGTGTGGGGGTAATTTTCGACACTTGCTAACTTATAAATTTGTTAGCATTCATTTCTCCACCAGAAATGAATATTTACTAGAATAGGGTTATCACTGACAATTTCCATGAGTTTTGTATAATCTGTGTTTTCTTGGGATTATTTCATAAAGTGCTAAAAAGAGAGATTTAAGTGCCAATTAAACACGAAACTTATCCGCGATGAAAGGAGGACATCAGAGGAATCAGGAAGACTCCAAAAGACTCTCGGAGCAAGGGGACCTGTAGAGACCACCAGGTGGGGCCGGCTGGCCCACCCTGTCGCCACCTGACCCCCTGTGGCTAGGGTTTGGCCTCCCCTTCTGGAAGCTTCCTCCACCGCCTCTGAGGAGCCATCTCGACCGCTTGTTAAGTCGGTTTGATCCAACGGCCGCGTTCACCCCACCAGGCTATAAATAGAAGGCAAGACCTCCTCTGGAGGAGGCCACATCAAGAGAAGCAGAGCCAGAGCATTAGATAGAGATCCACTAGATCTAGGCTAGTGTTGGGTATTTTAAACGCAAACAGAAAAATCCGCAAGCGCATGGATACCGATGTAGCTTTCACCCGGGAGTATTCTAGAGTATCGATTTTCCATAGGGAACGTGAGTGTACTAATTGAAATTCAAGATCACCCAAGGATAACTATATAATTATTTTTGGTGGGAAGAGAGGAAGTTTCGTGAGAGTTCTCTAGTTGATCTAAGAATCAAGAATTACTTCAAAGATTATTTATTTCGGGACATCAGAACACTAA
>Ga0182004_10002989_pt1 | contig 13321 bp, 13 predicted proteins | sample Sormic07211540_1_FD_120479 | JGI IMG/M metagenome (GOLD analysis project Ga0182004, IMG submission 120479) | Endophyte microbial communities from Sorghum bicolor roots, Mead, Nebraska, USA - 072115-40_1 MetaG | ecosystem: Host-associated > Plants > Roots > Unclassified | place: USA: Nebraska...
ATATATCCTCCAATATAAACATTGGGATATGCTTAATGCTGTCTCGGTATGGACTTGATCAACACTAGCGCTCTGCCTCTGTATGAGAAAGATCCAAAATAAGTGATGCAGCCATTGACCAGGACACGATCACACGAGTGGGAAAATATATGCATGCAAGCATGCTTGGCGTCCTCCGCACCGTAGAGAAGAGAACGTCTACCCACTCAATTACCATGCCCTTTTTTAGAAACTCGTCAGCATCCACCATCGCGATTTGCTAGCCTCGACCCATCCAGACTACGACGGCATTGGCATGAGGGGAGGAGGAGCTGGAGAGAAGCTCCACCACAAGGAGGCCAATGCCGCGCACGGCGGCGCCGGCGCCACGGGGAAGGGGGCCGCCGCCAAGACATCTTTCCTCAACGGCCTCCTCCTCTACGTCGTCCTGCCGGTGCTGGTCCTGTACTTCGTCGTCATTGCCGCGTCGCAGTTCTACAACCCTCGGTGCTCGCCGGAGGGCAACGCCATGGCGGCGACCCATTTCGTGGTGGCTAATAATAAGCCCAACGCTTCCTCGTTGAACGCTTCGTCGTCGTCAGCTCCTCCACCACCGGCCGGTCCGGCGTCCAAGACGACGAGGCTGACGGCAGAGGAAGCGCCCACCGGGCTACGCCACATCGTGTTCGGCATCGGCGCGTCGGCGTCGCTGTGGGAGAGCCGGAAGGAGTACATCAAGCTGTGGTGGCGTCCCGGGCGGATGCGCGGCTTCGTCTGGATGGACAAGCCCGTGGGTGAGTTCTACTCCAAGAGCTCCCGCACGGGCCTCCCGGCGATCATGGTGAGCTCGGACACGTCCAAGTTCCCCTACACCCACGGCGCCGGCAGCCGGTCGGCGCTCCGGATCTCGCGCATCGTCTCGGAGACGTTCCGGCTGGGTCTCCCCGGCGTGCGGTGGTTCGTGATGGGCGACGACGACACGGTGTTCCTGCCGGAGAACCTGGTGCACGTGCTGTCGCAGTACGACCACCGGCAGCCGTACTACATCGGTTCGCCGTCGGAGAGCCACATCCAGAACCTCATCTTCTCGTACGGCATGGCGTTCGGCGGCGGCGGGTTCGCCATCAGCCGCGCGCTGGCGTCGGAGCTGGCGAAGATGCAGGACGGGTGCCTGCACCGGTACCCGGCGCTGTACGGGAGCGACGACCGCATCCACGCGTGCATGTCGGAGCTGGGGGTGCCGCTGACCCGGCACCCGGGGTTCCACCAGTGCGACCTGTGGGGCGACGTGCTGGGCCTGCTGGGCGCGCACCCCGTGGCGCCGCTGGTGACGCTGCACCACCTCGACTTCCTGGAGCCGGTGTTCCCGACGACGCCGTCGCGTGCGGGGGCGCTGCGGAGGCTGTTCGAGGGCCCCGTGCGGCTGGACTCGGCGGCGGTGGCGCAGCAGTCGGTGTGCTACGACGACGTGCACCAGTGGACGGTGTCCGTGTCGTGGGGGTTCGCGGTGATGGTGGTGCGCGGGGTGCTGTCGCCGAGGGAGATGGAGACGCCGATGCGGAGCTTCCTCAACTGGTACAAGCGCGCCGACTACACGGCCTACTCGTTCAACACGCGGCCCGTGGCGCGGCAGCCGTGCCAGAAGCCGCACGTGTACTACATGCGCGGGAGCAGGATGGACCGGCGCAGGAACGCGACGGTGACGGAGTACGAGCGGCACCGGGTGAAGCACCCCGGATGCAGGTGGCGGATCGCCGACCCCAGCGCGCTGCTCGACAGCATCGTCGTGCTCAAGAAGCCCGACCCGGAACTCTGGAAGAGGGTACGTGCGTGCGTGCGCTCTGGCAGTAGTAGATCAGTTGACCCCGGATTGGTTTGGTTTGGTTCGTTAAGTTGGTTACATATTATGCATGGCCCTGTGGTGTGCAGTCGCCGAGGAGGAACTGCTGCAGGGTGGTGTCGTCGCCGAAGCAGGGGAAGGACCGGTCGATGACCATCGACGTCGGTGTGTGCAGGGACGGCGAGTTCGCCAAGGTTTAATTAATTGATTAATTCATAGGTAAGTGCCAATCAATCACACAGCTGTGCATGCATGATAATCCTAGTCCTCTGGCCTAACATTCTGCTTCGCAGTGGGACGGGATTAGGAGAGGGAAAGAGGAATTAGCGGCGGCAGAAGAGGTCCCGGCCGGAACGAGAACAGCAGGGAGAGCTAGCTAATTTTGGACCGACTAATTAATAGGCTATTAGTAATACTCCGTAGCTCAGTAGTCTCAGCGTATCGAGCAGGTCGATCTTGTCTGAAACGTCACAGCAGCTGTGCCTCCCCCCCGTTTTGAGTTGACTTGCAATAGCTGGAAGGAGCATGGATGGTGCTTAACTTCATGCGTGTTTAGTCTTAGTGAGCCGTCCTGTGTGCCGGATTCCGGGGACGGATTGTGTTTAATTAGCAACCAGTTTGTGGAATGAAAAACTCTATACGAAGCAGTTATATGACGAATTCGTTTTCAAGTGCTAATATGAGATGCAATGTGTTCAATAACTCGCTGTCAAGCCATCCCAAGCGCAGCGCCTATTTAGCTGCCAAAAACAAGACAGAGCATCGAAGTCTTGGGGCCAGGCAAGAAAGATATACTGATGAAAAAGCTCAGACTTCATCAAGATAACGAAGCCTGATGAGGTGTCCTTTGAAGAATTTTAACAAACTTTCACCGCGCCACTATCTTCTATGAGGTGGAAAACCATGCATGTACTCTTTCCTAGAGGCGCTCCTTTATATGTGTTGAAGCTGCTAGGCTCTAGCTTATCGACATTCTTGGTTCAAACAACACAATCCATATGCATACAGGTAAGGATGAGCAACACCACATCAATGATCATGGCAGAGGCGGCAACTCTAGCTTTTGTTACATCAGTTACTTCTTTGATCAATCTTCAAAACCCAAATTACGTATCGGATAATCAAGAACTAGTGTCCTTGAACAATACAAATTTCTCTTCAGCATCAAATTGGAGGATAAAAGTACGTACTTAGAAGTTCATCGATTGCAACAGAGTAACCAATACAACATCTTCAAGATTGGGAGGAACCTTAATCACACGCCTCACCCGTTAGCTAAGCGCAAGCTCGCGTAGCCATGTGCTTTCTGTCTTTTTTTTTAATAAACATGTGCTTTAATTTCTCCCTGATACTCTATACTACGTTAAATCCGTCTCATGCCTCTCAATGCGACGCCACTAAATCATGAACATTCATTTAAGCGATTTTGGCGCTCATCTTTGCCGCAGCCCGCTGCCGGAACATGCACGCGCACGATTTCTTTCCCGCCAGGAATTTTTCCATGCAGTCTGAGCTCATGCTTCCTTTCCTATGGAATTCACCTATAGGATTTCAATCCTATGGAATAATTTCTTGGCTTTTGCAGTGAACCAAAGGCTAGGAAAGGAAAAATTCCTTAGGATCTTGAATCCTGCAAAATTCCTTAGGATCTTGAATCCTGCAAAATTCCTTTGCCCTACCCTGTGAACCAAAGGGGCCCTTATAGAGGGAAAACGAGCTGTCAATTTCCTACCAGCTCAATCACCTTAAAAGAAAATCAATCATTCCCTTCTCATTTCACTTCGTTTTACGGTGGACGTTTGTCCTATTCAAAATTACCATAATACCACTTGTCCTGTTATTCATACACGTAAGCACCTTTTAGAAGTTTCACCTCTAGAAACTTCCTATTATAAGAATACTAACTATTTTCACATGGACCCACAAAGGGTAAAATTGGAATAATAAAATCTGGTGACAAGTATTACCAAATAAAAAAAGTGGTCATATGTGTCAAGTAAACAAAAATGGAGGGAAGCACTTCTCGCTCTCTTTTGGGGCGGATGTGGGGGCGCACGCAAGTTTTTTAGTTCTCTTTGTTTTTTGGCAAACGTGCTAGATCTCACACGCTCCTAGAAAACTGAATCACACAGACTAACTTCAACGAATAACTTACCATACCTTATCTTTTTGCGCAAAATTTACATTTCAAAAATACCTGTTAGAATAACTTAGATAACTGAGTTACACATCATAACTTCGACGAAGCTGAGTTATACAATATTAATTTTTCTTTTAGCATAAAATTTACATTTTAAAAATAGCTCCGAGAATAACATTCTCTTTAGGTTACATAAGTTAATAGGAAAAGTAAGATGACTATCTAGCATATAGACATAAAAAACACAAGTTAAATATATCTCTGAAAAGTAAGTTATTCAAATAAGTTAGGTAGCATACACATGAGAACACAAGTTAAATACATAGCTTTGTACAGTTATTTAATCAAATAAGTTAGGTAGCATATATATAAAAGTACAAGTTTGATACATAACTATGTAGAATAACTTAATAGACTAAGTTAGGCAACATAAACATAGAAATATAAAAACAAATTAAAAACTATGTTATTTAACGTAGCACCACAAAAAACTATATAGAACAAATATATAAAGCAAATTAAAAAACACCATCGATCGAAGAATCTCATAAAAACATTAATACCAATGAATTTTAATAAGTTAAGTAGAAAATCTTATACCAAAACTTGAATTTAGAAACAAAAAGTCTATGAAATATAACGTATGTACAAAAGTTATCAAACATAACTTGTGTATATAAGTTATTATATATAGTTATATATGTATAAGTTATATGTTATAAGTTAATACATATAAGTTGCTACTAGAAACAAAAATTATTCGAAACATATACAAGTGAGGTCTAGTTTTGTTCGCCTCGTCATATAGAACACACTGAAAGTAAATCTTTTGCTTTTTTCGCTTACATCAACAGTGACATCGTTGATCCAATGGATCACCGCATCATTTTCATTGCACGATCGGCGAAAAGAAAAGTTTATGGATACTATACCACATTTGTAATTATAGCAATTAATGTTCAATCATGAGCTAATTAAATTTAAAAGATTCGTCTTGTAAAATACATACAAACTGTATAATTAGTTTTTTTAATTATATCTAATGCTTTTTGGATACTGTACCACACTTGTAACTATAGCAATTAATGTTCAATCATAAGCTAATTAGGTTTAAAAGATTTGTCTCGTAAAATACATACAAACTGTGTAATTAGTTTTTTTAATCTATATTTAATACTTTATACATGTATCCAAAAATTTAATGTGATAGGGTGAAATGTTTTTAGGTGAAAACTAAGCAGAAATATAGACTCCCTATGGACTGAAAAGGAAAGGACGTGCCTGAAGGAGAGATCATGTAGTCCGATCGTTTGTCTAGTTTAAATCCGTTAAACGATTTAGTAGGCCAGTCTCAATGTATAATTTTATGACACGGTTACCAAGACTATAAACTAGGTAACCGAGCCACAAGAGTTTCATGGGGATGAAACTCCTCTCTCATTTGATGAAACTCCTTCATTTAATGACTCTGTCAAGTCAGCAATTTTGCTTATGTGGCACCCTATTTAATATGCATGACACTCCTATGAAACATGCATTGAGACTGGCCGTATTGAAATTGGACTCTCAATGACCCTTAAGGGAAGCACTTGCTGCTGTAAACTAGGAGTTCTTCAAACTCCTAACAATTCGTTGTTTTTGAAATAAATTGAGTTTGTTGTTACAAAATACGTTTAGTAGGCTTCGTTAGGGCCAGTAAGGCCAGTCTCAATGGAGTTTTATAGGAAGTGTCATGTACATTAAATAGGTTTGCCACATGAGTAGATTTAAAGTTTTTGCATGAAACAAGGACACGGAAGGAAAATGTTTCGTCCCCATGAAACGTATCAGCCTCGTTTCCAAGAAGTTGGAAACCGCGTGAAACTCCCACTGAGAGACTCCCTTTTTTCATCTGTGTGCTTTCTTCTCCTTCGCGGGTGAGGCTGTCACCACCGGACGTGGACGAGACCGCCGCTGCCACTGGGGATGGCGGCACAGGAGGCCGAGTTTGCATGAGGGCGTGTGGATCTATACGCAACCACGAATGTAGGCGCTCATTGGGGACGAGTTGGCCTTGCTGACGCAGAGCTGGCGAAGAGTGGCGAGCACGCCATTGACGGTACACACGACGCAACGAGTCTTGCCGGCGCGGTGAGAGCGGGCGGCTCCGCCCCCTTCCTAGTGCGGCATCTATCCCTCCAAGCGCGGCAAGCACGAGTGCCGAGCAGGCTCAGCCCTCCTAGTGTGGCGAGTAGGAGAACCCCTGAGCACGGCGAGCATGAGCTCTGCTCCCAGTGGACTTTGGCCGGTCGCGAGCGCGAGCGCGGCTACGCCTACTGCGAGCTCGACCTCCACTGCAAGCGTGAGGGTGAGTGTCAGCAGGCCACAAGTGTGAGCGCCCCTCCCAGCAGGCAAGCTCAACCACGCGGGCTCCTGCCAGCCACAGGTGCGAGCACCACCGGGCGCGGCTACGCCTACCATGAGCTCGAGCTCTGCCGCGGGCGTGAGGGTGAGATCCACCAGGCCACGAGAGTGAGGACAAGCGGCGTGAGCCGCGGCTCCACCTGCCGCGGGTGCCTTGCCGGTGGCAGGAAAGAAAGCCATGCCATGAGCAGAGCCATCTAGCGGTGGGGAACAAAAGAGAGATAGAGCGCATGGTGGAACCCACAAAAAGGATAAAATAACATATGAAAATATGTAATGAAACTTTGCACTGTGGAGAAAGACTCATTTCACGTTATGTTTTATGTCTTAATAAAAACCAGGAGGTGGAACCTTACATTGAGACATGACCTAAATAAAACCCCTAGTACCCCTTGAAAGTTTAGCCCAAACTCGATATGGCCATATGTGCGGCCAGGCTTAAGTGTGCAGGAGTAAACTCGTTCCATTCAAGATCGACAAACTTCTTCATCTCTCTCCCCTTCTCTCGCATTGCCCTCGCGTGCGTGCACCACGTAGTCGTCCTCTCCCGTGGGCCGCGGCGACTGCCCGCCTGCCCTTGTAGACCGTCAAAAACCCTGTGGCCTAGTGGCGTTCGGTGGCCGGAGTAGCCAAATCAACCAACATGGTGACCAAATCTACAGTTGGCAAGTGGGAGGCAGTCCGTTGGAGGACGGATCGACGATTGGGGACTCGAGGGGGCGTCGGGAGGCTGCTAGGGTTTCGCTGGAGTGCGTGGAGCATCGGACACCGGGGTTGGGCAGACAGGCAGCAGTGAAGGACTAAAGGGTGCAACATGACAGCACTCCAGCGGCCAGCGGGAGGCCACTGGGCAGGAAGCCAGCAACAACTTCAGAAGGGGACAAGTACTATAATCCACTTTGGATACTACAATATCTACTTCGCTCCTAAATTCCTCAATTTTCTTGGACTTGTGCAACATTGGAATTGTAGAATGAAGGAGACCAAGATATTGAAGTCAATTTTGTATTCTACTCCTATTTCTCCACCTGTTTTACAACCAATATAAAGCCTATCTACAAATCCGTTCAATCAGCCCAAAGTTGCTAAAAAAGAAATGGAAAAGAAAAGTAAAAAAGAATTGTATAGGCTTTCATTTAGTGGTCTATCTATAAATCCATTCAGTCAGTCCAAACTCAGACACCGTTGCATAGGCATTGTTTAATTCGTGAAAATTTTTAGATTTAATTATTATAACAATTTCGTTTATATTTGATAATTATTATTCAATTATAAATTAATTAGATTTTAAATATTCATGTCACAAATTATAAATAAACTATACAATTAATTAGTTTTTTTTATTAATATTTAATGCTCTATGTATTTAGCCTCAGATTCGGGAAATCTTGGAAAACTTTGGAAAACAAGACTATAGTCTTTCCCCTTCCTCGCAGCTCCGACGCTCCAAATCTCCTTCCCCAACTCGCGCCCAGCGGCGCTCCGGCCCTCAGCGACGGAGGGGCAGTCCCTGGCTCGGCGGCGGCGTCAGCGGCTCCCCCTCCCGCCTCTCGCCAGTCGCGGCTCTCGCCTCCGCCCTCCGCGCACCGGCCGGCGAACCTGCGTACGCACCTCCCTTTCCCCTCCCGCCTCTCGCCAGTCGCGGCGCTCGCCTCCGTCCTCCGCGCACCGGCCGGCGACCCTGGCGTACGCATCTCCCTCTCCCCTCCCGCCTCTGCTGTACCGTGGGAGCCCGGCCAGCTACCCAGTGTGGCCGGGCCTTGGCTCCGCCGGTGAAGCCAACCTTCTATATAAGAACCTGAAACAGTAGGCGTAGAAGAACAACCAACAGTCTGGGAGTCGGGACAGGAGCTAGCAATGCAAAATGAGTGATCGACTAAAGTATTCATTTGATCCTTAGCATTATGAATTATGGTATATGAGCTGGGTGGTTCAACCCAGAACCCAAACCCTAACGTAAGCGCCTGATCCAGTGTTATCAAGTCATCAGTTCCATGACGATCAGTTATGCACTAGGATTGGTTAGACGATCTGATAACATTGGTCTTATCTAATTATTCAAGCATATACATGTATTATGCTGCCTACTAACTTTGATATTTTTGCAAAAAATACCGGGTGTACGCCATCCACCCCTGGATGTATTTTCACTGAATTGGCTATCTTAGGCTGCAAGCAGAAATGGTATGTTGCTCTGAATTAGAAGATAGTTGATGTTCAGCGTGGATAAATGCTGTTTCTAACCAAATTAAGTTGCAGGACATTAAACGTCTTGAGGCAGATAAACTGGATTGCAGGCTCTATGTAGGGAACCTGGACTTCAGGATATCAGAGTGGGTTACTTGTTTCTTGTATATCTAGTTGCTTGTTCTTTTCAAGGTTTGCCCTTGTGTTCTGCAAATTAACATTGTTGTGTTAATTTTTCAGGTCCGAAATAATCAAGATGTTTTCCCCCTTTGGAAAGATTACAGCTGAGGATTTCCTGTGGCACACACGTGGTCCAAAGAGAGGCGAGCCCCGGGGCTACGCCTTTGTTCAATACACCACTAAAGAGGTAATTGTAGTATACATCTCCTGTGGCAAATGACAGTTGGTTATGGTATTCTCGGTTCTCACCTTTGCCACCTGAAGTAAGCATGCAGGAAGCTCAGTTAGCAAAGGAGAAGATGAATGGAAAGTTAGTCTGCGGACGCCCAATGGTAGTTCACCTTGCTAGTGAGAAAAGTTCTCTAGACTCTTCAAGTTCACATAGAGCAGTCAAAGACAAAAAGCTGACGGGTGGTTCAGGAGGCAAATCACAATATACTGATCGAGCTGCAAAGATAGCTGCTATAAAAAACAAGTTGAAATCTCTGGAGGAAGGGGGATGTAGCACAAAAAAACCAAGACTTAATCCAGACAACTTGACAGGAATCAGGGAACAGTCTCATAAGAAGTTTTGAAGCGAGGATTCTTTCATTCTTCGGAACGTTGAGTGCTTGTGCCCTCTCATACTGGTGACACTTCTAAAGCTGCTGCTATTCTATAATTCTAGCTTCAGTTAGTTAGTCAAGTCACAAATGTAGCGTTTCCACAGTGCCTCAAATATGTACAATAGTTTGTACCAATCATCTTTTTTTCCTGAATGAATCGTCCTTTTGATGGGGGAATCATTGTGACTACATACTGTCTTGTTATTGACAACATATTATCAGTGTGCTGCTGTGGAAGATATGTTTCCTCAACTTAATTGTGTTGCATTAGTTTATCCACCTGTATTGAAATCACTGACATCACTTCTCTAGAAATATTATATTACCATTTTGTTTGTCATTCCAATAATGCATTATGATTCTACAGGTAGGCCTCTGGGGTTTTATGTGCTTTCATGGTTTTGTAAGAACATTCTTGTACAGTAAAGTTTTGTGAGAAACTAGTTCATCTGCACATGTCTACCTGCAAGTAGAACAAAACCCACAACGATAACCTGAAAACTGAAAGCATAATAGCATCCAGCAAAGATTGAGTATCATTTGCTTTCGCAATGCCCTGTCGGTGCTATAGTTCCTGACATGCATTAAATGCTCTGAGTACCATTGAATCAGTCTTGGTACTTGCTCAATGATAGTATGTGGGTCCATATTGAAAAGTAATCAGATTTATATCATCTCTCTGGTTCAAACATAGAATTGTTATTGTTCTTTACTTCTTTGTGTATATGTGAGTGGAGCATCCTTAGGTGAAATCTCATATTTATTAGTCCGTTGGAATCTCGCAGGTTCTTTTTGAAGCATGTAGGTATATATGTTTGATTGCAAGTGTATATCGTTTTGACCATTGAGACATTATATCACTTTGACCACTAATTTATTTGGTACCGTGTATATCACTTTGATCATCGATATTTAAAAACCAGTTGTACATTATTGAAATACAACAGTCATACCAATTGCATATTATTAATCTAATTTGTTTTCTGTATACTGATACTTGGCAGTCCAAACCAAAAATGTGATGACTTGCATTTGCAATTGGATGAAGTAATTTAAACTATCAAGTATCAACTATCCTTTGCCTTTGTACTCTGGGGGTTTGTTTGCTATGGATATAATCATGCCATCATTGACATCCATGTGTTGTCCAGGGTCATCTTCTGAACGATGATGCACAGTTCTTTGAGTAAAGGGTCAATAAATCTATAGTTCTAAACTCTAGGATTTGTGGGGGCAAAATGTACTGTAATGTTCATTCAGATGGTATCATGTTATCATGGACAGTAATTGACATGTGGTTGCTCTGTCTGATCTGTTCCTAAGTTTTGGAGCAAGCACCAGCAAATCACTGACAAAATGAAGCAATTGTGGCCATTCATGTCTCCACCTGGAAAAGCTGTCATTTCTGCATTGCCCATCATGAAATAATTAGACAGCTAATTATGTACTATGAATCTCATTTTGAGTTTTATGACATCATGCACATCTTTACCGTGCATTGAATTATTGACTTTGCTCGGTAGGCACATCCAAATGAACTGATCTTGCTGCAACGATAGCTAGTTAGCTAGAACTAAAACAAAGTTAGAATCTCTGGAGGAAGAGAGTTGTAGTGTTACACCGAATGACTTGACAGACACCAGGCGACGCACAACAGGTTTGAAGTGAGTTTTTTTTTCATTCCTCGAAATGCTGGGAGCTTGTGCCCTGTCATGCTGGTGACATCCTAAAGCAGCTACCATTTTATAATTTTAGCTTTAGGGAGTTAGTCAAGTCACATGTGTACATTCCTCGCAGGTCGTCTCCATATTTTATGATGGTCTGTGCGTGTTACCTGTTTCTGAAAAAGCATTGTGACAATATATTGACATGGCAGTTGGCATTGATAATGTGCTGATCTGTGAGTTCTAGTTCATTGCTACTGTTTACAAGCTACATTGCTACTGTTATACAAACAAAAATGTGTGTTTGCATCAGTCAGTAATTCAATATCAGTGAAATCCTTACATTTACGAGTACCACTGCCATAATTTTTAGGCGAACAGAATCCATGGCAATTTCCAATTACTTCCTGAAAGTTGAACAGTATCTAGCGAAGTTCGACTAACCAGTTTTCTTCATATTGTCCTATTTGTGCTACAGTCCCATTATTTACTAGTATATCTCTTCAAATATACTGAGTTGATTTTGGCACTTGCTCGGTTACAAAATTTGACATCTGACGATATTGGCAAATATTCAACTTTTTAGATATATATATCATATGTCTGGTTTCAAATAGAGAATGTCCATGGTTTTTTGTATGCATGTTTGGAGTAGCATTAGATGAAATCTATATGTGTCCAATTTTTATACCACAAATGAGTTTTGTCACCACTTCTGTAATGTTGAACGTCCAATTATTGGAAGCATCCTGGTAAAGTTTAACTGCTGCTACCTCAAATTGCAAATTACTCCCTCCATCTCAAATTGTAAGTCATTCCAAGAATCTTGGAGAGTCAAAGCATTTTAAGTTTGATCAAAATTATAAAAAAATTACAAAGTTTTGTGGCATCAAATAGATATATTATGAAAATATAAGTAATAAAGAACATAATGATACTTACTTCCTCCATATTCATAAAACAAGTCGTTTTAGACAAGGTTTGGATTAAACATTAGGAATATAAATCATGAAGTTGTTGAGTTTAAAAATATGAAAACTATATGGATAGATTTGTCTTGAAAAATTCTTTTATAAAAATATATCTATACCACTTTTGGATAAATATTTTTTATAATAATAAGAAGTCAAAGTTAGATTTTGGAGATCGTGTCATTGTCCAAAACGACTTGTTTTATGGGTATGGAGGGAGTAGTTGTCATAAATGTTCTTATCCTACCATATAAATTTGGTCAAACTTAAAATGTTTTGACTCTCTAAGATTCTTGAAATGACTTATAACTTGGGATGGAGGGAGTACATTATTGGAATACTTTTCATGAAAATTCAAGCCATGACAAATTCACATTATGAACTAGATGTTCTATAAACTGACACTTGGTATTAGTAGTGCTTGGCAAAAAAATGTTTATCTGGTTCTGTTATATTTGTATTTAGGTGGAGTGGTTTAGACTGTTTGTTGCTCCAGTTTCTGTTTGATATGGTTATAATGGTAATGATGCGATCATTGACATCCATGGGTTATCCAGGGTCATGGTCTTAATGATGATGTGTTCTTTGAGTGAAAGGGCTCCAGATCTGTGCTACTGGGATAAGACTGGTGGGGGCAAAATGTACTATGATGTTCGATAAAGTACAATCAGAAGTTTAGAATCTGTCATATTATGGTTGACAGTAGTTGATGCATAGTTGCCTTGTCTAATCTGTTTCTAAGTTTCGGAACAAAGACCAGAAGATCAATGACAACACAGCAGCAATGTCATTCATGTCTATACGTGGCAAAGCTGTCTTTTGTGTATCGGCTAAGGCCTTGTTTAGTTTCCAAAATTTTTCAAGATTTCCTGTCAAATCGAATCTTACGGCACATGCATGAAGCATTAAATATAGACGAAAATAAAAATTAATTACGCAGTTTATCTGTAAATCGCGAGACGAATCTTTTAATCCTAGTTAGTCTATGATTGGATAATATTTGCCACAAACAAACGAAAGTGCTACAGTCGCGAAATCCAAAATTTTTCTCAAACTAAACAAGGCCTAACATGAATCATTTAGATAGCTACTGTGTCTTGTGCGTCTCATTTTAAGGCCTTGTTTAGTTCACCCAAAAAGCAGAAAGTTTTCAAGATTCCCTGTCACATCGAATCTTGCGGCACATGCATGAAGCATTAAATATAGACGAAAACAAAAATTAATTACATAGTTTAGTTGGAAATCGCGAGACGAATCTTTTGATCCTAGTTAGTCCACAATTGGATAATATTTGTCACAAACAAACGAAAGTGCTACAGTACCGAAATCCAAAATCTTTTCGGAACTAAACA
>Ga0182004_10002990_pt1 | contig 13321 bp, 10 predicted proteins | sample Sormic07211540_1_FD_120479 | JGI IMG/M metagenome (GOLD analysis project Ga0182004, IMG submission 120479) | Endophyte microbial communities from Sorghum bicolor roots, Mead, Nebraska, USA - 072115-40_1 MetaG | ecosystem: Host-associated > Plants > Roots > Unclassified | place: USA: Nebraska...
AGTCTTTTGACTTTGTCTTCTATTTGCATCTCATGTTGACTATATTGGGAATCACAAACATCTTGTCATTAGCATTGCAACGCAAGGATCAGGACATAGTAAATGCTATTAAATATGTGGGAGCAACTAAAGCCCAACTAGATGAGCTTAGAACAGAAAAATAGGAAAATTATTAGATGAGGTGCATGAATTTTGTGATAAGAATGATATTTCCAATTTGGAAATGGAAGATGAATATATTGATCCCAAGAAGCAGAGGCATAAATCTGGAATTACAAACAAACATTACTATCAAGTTGATTGTTTTAATGATGTTATTGATTGGCTACTTCAAGAGCTTGACAGCCGCTTCAATGAAACAAGCTCTCAGTTGCTTATTTGCTCAGCTTCTTTTAGTCCAAGAGACTCATTTAATGATTTTAATTTGGAGAATTTGATGAGCCTTGCAAAGCTTTATCCACATGACTTTGATGCTGGGGATTTGAGGGATCTTCGCCACCATCTTGGTGTCTACATATCTAATGTGAAAGATGATGATAGGTTTTCTAACCTTCAGACTGTTTCTGAGCTTTCTCAGAAAATGGTGGCGACTAGAAAGTATGAACGATATCCATTAGTTTATCGACTAATGAAGCTTGTATTAGTGTTGCCTGTTGCGACTGCTACAATTGAAAGGGTTTTCTCTGGGATGAAGATTGTGAAGACAAATTTACGCAATCGCATTGGTGATGAATATATGAGTAATTCCCTTATTTGCTATGTGGAGAAAGAATTGATGTTGAAAGTCACGAATAATGCCGTTGTTCGTTGTTTCATGAAAATGAAAGGACGTAGATTTCAAGATGAAGATTAAAGGTAATTAATTATATTTAATTTTATTTGTTCATTGTTTTGTTGAAACAAAATGAAATTTGATCCACAAGTAATTTGTTTTCTTTGTTTAGGGCCTCAAATTGTTGAGATGTTCAAGACTTGAAGTTAAACGGTGTATTTTGCCCCATCTAGACGTTTCTTATCATTGTAACGGTACTTATTCTTTTGTAAACCTCTTTACCACTTATTTGAGTTGCACCAGCCACTATTTCGCTCTAGCTTCGCCATTGATTGTGCTACCTATGAGTAATAGCAAAAGTGTGAAGAACAGATGACTCCCGTGAGTGAAAGGCGTGACAAGATATAATTTTTCATACATTTCATTGATGTAAGACAATTTTGAGTCAAGTATTAAGGCCTTGTTTAGTTTCCTCCAAAAACCTTTTTTTTTTTCAAAACTCTTCGTCACATCGAATCTTGCGGCACATGTATGAAAGCACTAAATATAGACGAAAATAAAAACTAATTGCACATTTTATTTATAAATCGCGAGATGAATCTGTTGAGTCTTGTTAGTCTATAATTAAACAATAATTGTCAAATAAAAACAAAAGTGCTACAATATTGAAAACAAAAAAATTTCAGAACTAAACAAGGCATAAGGGGAAAAAAGCAAAATGACCAACGGAGGAAAGCATTGGACTTATGGCTCTACGGCTGCGCTGCGCCTACGGAATTCACGGTGGAGTCCTGGGCTTCAGCTACCGAGCAAATGCGAAGAAGTCGTGCTCGTGCACCACTTGCGGAGGTTACCCGAACCGGCATCGCGGAAATCGGACTGACCACGGTGCCGCTACCAGTTTCAAAGGTTTGTCTCGCTCGTCCGTCCTGCTGCGGGCTGCGGCTTTACCGGACCGCCAATTTCCTTCCCTCTTTCGTCAAAAAAAAAAAAAATTTTTCCTTCCCTCCCCGCCGCAGCGCTACTGAACATTTCCTCTGCAACCCGCCGCAGCGCGCCACCGCCTGGGGCACGGGCACGGTGCCGCCGTGCTCGATCTCGCCACGTCACGGAATAGCAGCGTCCTCAGGCTCCCGAACTTCACCCGCCGCCGCTCCTCCCCGCGATATCGCGATCTGATCCCGCCCCAGCGCAGCAGCCAGATCCGCCCCCACCCAACCACCACTTTCGCGGCGGAGGGTGGAGGTGGAGGATGTCGGCGACGGTGGAGGAGCAGATGGTGGTGAAGGCGATCCGGGAGGAGTGCCCCTGGGAGTCGCTCCCCAAGCGCCTCCAGTCCACGCTCCAGACCAAGGACGAGTGGCACCGCAGGTACCCCACTTCTCTGCTCTTGCCCTCTATGGATTTGCTTTGCTACATTGCTGCTGCAACCAGGTACGCTTAGCTTTGAGCTCTGATAGTGCTAGTAGATGCCGATGCTGTGAAATGGCTGCTCTTAGCTGCTTTGAGGTCCTCAAGTTTGGTCGGGACAGTGGTCGGGACAGTTGTAGTCGTCGTCTAGCAGGTCATATAGGTGAATCACTGGCTCCTCTTGTTACTACATCTCTTGGTGTTACTTTTTCCTAATAAGGGCACTGTTGGAGTAGCAGAATTGAACTATGGGAGTGCTTTGATTGACCTTGAGTGAAATTGGATAATTCTGAGTCTTGGAAATGACTAGATATTTCCTTCTCGAAGAAGGAAACCACAGTTCGGTTAATTGTGAAACCTTTGTACATACTGTTTTGTCACAACATTGTTTGCTGTCCTGCGGCTACTAGTGATGTTTTACTGCTTGAAACTTTGGTGGCACAACATTTCTTAACAGGAAAAATTAGTTCTACAGCGTGAAGGAATCTCCACCTTGGGGAAATACCATTAAAAATTCATCATTACCTAAAATATCACCAAAAGAATCAATCCATTCTGGAAAATACCACTCCGTTTTCTTTTGCAGTTAACTGGACATCTTCCTCTCTATTGTGCAAGTGAATTGTCATTTCTACCCTCATCTTCCGCTCATCCTCCATGCAGCAGCAGAGCTATTGGCCGCACAGGCATGCTTGTGGTGCACTCGCACTGCCAGCCACGGTTACATTGCTTTCCTTGTCTGCTCTTAGCCTTTGCTGTCCCCCTTGCCAGGTGCTGCCACACATATAGGGATGGAAACAGTGAGCAAAGCCCCTCAGCCGCTTTCAAATTCATATTTTTATGTGGAAACAGAAACGGGAGTGGGAATGATGGTCAGGAAAACAGAAACAGGAAATTCTGTATATCGGAAACGAAACAATGTGGTTGGATAAACATCGATAACGGTCGGGAACAGATAAGTAAAATCAGGAACACTGACCCATGTGACCACTCCAAACATGCACCTCAACACAATGGATTAAAAAATTACATCAATACAATACATGTAAACAAGTTACTATCAGTCAGCAATAGCCCACCTTAATCCATCAGCCATTCAAGCTACGTTACACAGATACGTGAGGTTGGCCACGTATCCCGTATCGGATACGCTTCAGATACGCGACGGATACGTATCTGTGAAGTATCGGGGAAAAATAAATGCAAAAAAAAAAAAATCCGATATTTCCTCTGATACATATCCACAAGATTTGATGAATGATGATATGTATCCGCCTTCCGCCACGGACGCCTGGCTGCACGAGCGCCGCCGCCTGACACGCCTCTGCCCACTTGCACACGCGAGGGCTGACAGCACCTTCCGCCTGGAAGCACAGCGGCACTGAGTGCCGACGCCTGCTTGGATGCACAGCAGCACGAGTGCCGCCGCCCGACGCACGGCATCCTCCCAGTACGCTTGAGCACCGATGTGCAGCCCGCCCGATGCCTCCCTCCCGGCCGCCTGCCTGCCTCGCCGGCTGCGACGACCTCCAGCACTTCCTGGTGGTGATTCAGCAGAGACTTCCGGTGATCTTCCCTTCTTAATTTCTTTCTTCCCCTCCTGATCTAGTCACTCGTTGCTTTGTTTCTTCCTCAACGGCAACCCCTGTTCTGTTCTTGCTGTCTGAATTTCTGTCTTCCCCTGTGGAAAGGGGTGAGGACTGGGGAAGCAAAGGATACAGACTGAGACACTGCGCGGTGGTGAGCTGTCCTGATTTTTTTTACTGTTGTCGGTGGGGTGAGTGGTAGAAGCAGTTAAATAATTGTAGATGTGGCTTCAGAGAGCGTTTGATTGGCTTCTATTAATTTTAACATGTCTTATTATTATCTTTTAAAAAAGCATAAAACGTATCCGCGTATCAGGTTTTTTAGAAAAATGACGTATCCGCGTATCCGTATCCTTCCGATACCGATACACGTATCCGTATCCGTGCTGCATAGCATTCAAGTATTCAACACACGCATTCGGCATATCAGCATGACAATGTCATGTAGCAATTGGTGTTTTTTCAATGCTTATAATTAGCAAGGTCGACAACAGTAATATTCAGACACCTTAAGCAGTTCATATACCGTATACAAATAAGAATACTAAGCAGCACCAAATTTAAATGCACATTCTTGAAATGAAACTACACTTCCTTATCACTGCCTAGCTTAGTAAAAATACCCTTCTTCCGTTTTTGTTTAGTATCTGCCACCTGAAAGTGTCCAGATATATCATGGAGAACACTGTCAAATTTACAACAACAGACCAGGGAAACAGACAACGAACAAAGAAAAGTAAAAGTCTAAAGACTAACAGACAACAAACAAAGAAAAGTAAAAGTCTAAAGACTAATGTAACTGTAAAGAGCACAAATGAAATTATGGATGGACAACCTTTTCCAAGATGCAAAGAAAATCTCATTTGGCTTTTGCATCATCTCTTAACCACTAGTGAAAGAGGAGGTAAGGGCCTTTAGAGCCGCAAGTCTCCTTGCATGAATTTCAACTGGATCTGCGTGATTATGTCAGCATCCCCTTTTTTGACTTCTGCGGGTGGGAGATCTCCGTCAAGCAACATGCTTGTCTGTTTGGTGGGAGATCTCCAATACGCAGCTGGACTGGGCGTGGCAGGGCCGCAGGCCGGGGATTGGGGTGGCATGAGATGGTGATTTGGTGTGAGGGAGACAGAGAGGGGCAGCGCTGAGAGAGACTCAGAGGGAATGGCAGCTGGGGGCAGGGAGCAGTAGAGGATGGTTAGGGTTTGGCTGGGGACACATTGAAGGCTGTGTAGGTGGGCTGGGACGCTGGGTGCCTGGGCCTGCAGTGGGCTGCCTGGCTGGTGGAGCTAAAAAAAGGATTTCTGGCAGGAAACTTCCACTGAGAATACAGGAACTGACAAAACGGTCAGTAAAACAGCTCTCCGATTTCAATCCTGTATTGGACGGATTTTCTCAGATTTTATCCTGTTTCCTATTTTTTTTCCTGAGAATACGAGATACAGATGGCTTATGTGGCATACAGTGTCGGTCGGTATGGGATTTTTCCTTCCCGATTTAGGCTGCAGCAGTCACAGCTATTGCTACCACTGCGTTGTTGCTCTCCTAACGCCATCTCCCGCCCATCGATTTACCTAGTTTCCAATTTTCCATTAGCTTGTGCATTGACCGGATGGGGCCGTGAAGGTGCGGAGGGCTCCATTTGTGTGGTTAAGTAGGTCATGTGTGCATTGTTCACTATCAGCATAATATTTTGTTCTACAAATTTTGGTGGCAGGATTGTTGAGTATTGTATCCGAAAACGGTTGCAATGGAATACCTGCTTTGCCCGTAGAGTATGCAGAGAAGGGGAATACTATGAAGAAATGATGCGCTACCTTCGGAGGAACCTTGCAGTATGCTCCCCAGTTCTCCTTTCTGGATAATATATAGGCTGGACAATAGCTTGGTTTTACCTTGTTAGGGGTTATTCAATTGTCTGTTGATAACATCAAGCATTAATAGATCTGCACACATGATTTTTTATGTATTTTGTTTTGTATGCTGGATCTTCTCAGTTATCGTTTCTAGTAATTTTTTTATTGAGGTTTCTGTAGTTACCTCTGCAATGGGTTTACTTATGCACATAGCTTTTCTCATCTGTTTGAATTCTTTACCCAAAAGCTTTCAATATTCCAACATCATATACATTGGTTTGCAGTTATACCCATACCACCTTGCAGACTATATATGCCGAGTAATGAGGATCTCGCCTTTCAGATATTATTGTGACATCCTTTTTGAAGCTATGAAGAACGGTAATCCTTTTTTTAACTGAAAGTTTATTGTGAGTAGTGAGTTTATGTTTCTTTAGCATCTACATGGTGCCATGGTAGTATCCTGCTGTTAAAATTTAATTTAACCAGAGGTTTTGGCAACCCTACTCTAAACTGCTTGACCATGTTGGTAAAATACATGCTTCAATGATTCTTTTTTTTTATTTGTAGAACAGGGTGACATACTGTCATGTGATTGCAAGACTGAAGCACTGTTCCACTATTTTTTGATAAATGTTTATGTTTCTAACATGTTTGATTTTGTGGCAGAACAACCATATGATAGTATTCCGAACTTCACTGCTGCTGATGCACTAAGGCTTACTGGTGTTGGGAGAAACGAGTTTATTGATATTATGAACAAATGCAGATCAAAGGTAGTGCTGCCCATGGTCTTAGTTTTTTACTGTCACATACTCATGCAGTCTTGTGAACAGACATAAGTTTCAAATAAATCATGTGAGTATGTTGGTAATCCACCTGAAAAGTGCAAATAAATGACTGCATGGTTTACAGATCTGAGAAGAAAGGATAATAAAAGAAATTTTCACAAGAAAATGCATGTAGCCCTCAATCTTGTGGACCTTAAAAGGATAAGACAGAATCCTAAATCATAAAACCAAACAGTCACAGTTAAACTGTGAACTATTAGGGCCTATGTAGAATGCTAGACCATGGTTAGCTATTGCATTGGCAATCAATCTTGTTGATGTAGAAAGTAATGAATAGTAACTGGACTAGCATGTTAACATATTCTTGGTAAACATTTTGTGTGTGATTTTTTTTTATGTTCTATTAGATATTATCTTTCAGCAAGATAGATCATTTACAAATAACGTTGCTTTGTTGAATTCTTCAGAAACTAATGTGGAAGCTGAACAAATCGATTGCAAAAGAAATGCTGCCTACACAGCCTGTTGACATCCCAGTTGAGCCTTGGTGGGGGGTTTGTCTTGTTAACTTTACACTGGAAGAGTTCAAGGTCAGGTTTGCTATATTTCTCGTATTGTGATACATTAATGTACTTTCGATACATAATATGATGAGACCTGTTCTTAATGAGAAAAGATGGAAGCTTGGCTTTCTTTTTACCTATGTAAAGCTATTATTTTTATGAAGCCTTCAGTGAGCTTTCATGAAGTCTTTTGACTTTTGACAATAGTTTGTGTTATTGGTTTAATGTAGAAAGTTTCAGAAGAAGAGACAGCAACAATAGACAAAATATGTAAAGAGGAAGCCAATTCATATGTTCTTTTTGATCCAAAGGTTATAGACGGACTTTATAAAAGAGGGCTAGTGTACTTCGATGTGCCTGTTTACCCAGATGACCGTTTCAAAGGTATTAATGAGATATTTTGAGGGAACAATCAGTCCACCAGAATTAAGCTAACTGATTGGCATTGTGGCTCTATGTTTGGTGTTCATGCTTTCTCCTTATGTCATGCAAACAAGGATGATGCTCAGCCTTATAACCTAGTGTGGTTATGCAAGAAGACAGCATAAACGTTGGATACAAAAATAAAACATCAGAGCCTTCTATAGCTCTATATCTTGTTTGCAAAATCATATTTGGTACGGAGTAGATCAATATCTGAATAATAGGAGGTGCATTTTCAGGCAATGAACTAGCTTAACATGGCATATAGATGTGCTAAATGAATACTTCCTAACATGATATTTTATTTCCAATATACATGCATAAATATTTGATATTTATGTGATTATTTTATCCTCACTAATTAGCATATCAAAATCCCCTGATCTTGAGCCTCCTTAGGTACGAATAAGAATTTATAAACTGCCCGTCTAATTTGTTATTCTAGACTGCTATATATCATGCAGATTTTTTGTTTATGAATCTTATATTAAGTTCACTAATATAGAATTTGAAAGAATTCATCATTACTGTTTTTCAGTTTCTAGGCTTGAAAATTTTGTTTCCAATAAGGATCAATCATATGAAGACCCAATTGAAGAGTAAGTGCTTACGGTTTTCTGTGTAATGATCTTCTATCTGTTATTCACATCTCTTTCACATGTAACTTTCTGCAGTCACCATAGTAGTGACTTAATTTTTTTATTGCAGGCTATTGTATGCTGTATTTGTTGTATCAAGTGCTAATGCTACTGTTGCTGAACTGGCTGCAACTTTACAAGCTGACCTCTATCAACTCCAAGCAGCTGCATCGTTTGCTTGCCGATTGGGCTGGGCTACGAAAGTCATGGACACAGACTCTGTTCTTAATGATGAAGGTGCACCTGCGTTTCCTAGTAGTATTCTTAGCGATGATGAAGAAGGTTCGAATACAAGTATCAACTCAGAGAAGTCTGGTCAACAATTGATTAGCACGGATTCTGATGGACCCAGGAAAATTTCTGGAACTGCTCATGTGGGCTTCGTTGTTGATGCCAATGTTACGTCATACTTGATGATGGGCTCACTATCGCCAGGTTAGATATCATATTGGATTTTGCGCCCACATTCTATATGGTCAAAGATGCTTAGTTCTGCTATGGTACTCCCATTTCAGGAAAAAGAATGTCACAGTTGATTTTACTGCTCAAACTTTGACTACCAGTTTTGCAAGAAATATGCATATAAATGATTGTAAATGTACAATTGCTTATAGTACTTTTAATGGCCAATCCAACAATAATGTTTTTGTTTATGTAATACTTTGAAAGTTACTGTTAACCAAACTTTGTAATGTGAAGTTAACAGTGACATTTAGAGCAAAAAGGATTTTCTACAACACAGAAATCTAGCTAATGCAATTTCTTCTTTGAACAATAGTTGGCATTTGCAATATGGATTAACAATACTATGTAGAAAATGCTTTGATGGATACTGTAATGACTACCTTCACCAACATCCTGCAGGGTTAAAATCTCATGCTGTCACACTCTATGAGGCTGGAAAACTGGGTTCTTCTTGCATTGCAGAGCTATGTAGTGATCTGGCTAGCTTAGAGGGAAAGAAATTTGAGGGTGTGCTAGAGGAGTTTGCAAGTCATGCATTCAGTCTGCGATGCTTCTTGGAGTGTTTACAGTCTGGTGGAGTTTCCGCAAATGAAATTACTGATAATGCTGGTGAAGCAAAGACTCCAAGAAGCTCTGTTCATGATATTGACAATGCCGCTGACCATTTGGCCAAGGTAAACATTGAGGGTGTTGCTGACAATAATCATAATGAAGTTTCCGAGCATAACCAGTGTGTAGGTGATTTAGATAGTAGTGATGGGAATATACTATCACCAGCTTTGGCTATACCGGAACATGCAGAAAGCATGGCAAAAAATGACGAGGAGAATGATTCAACCGTGCAGCTAGATGTTTCAACTGAATCTCGAGTTTTGAAGAACAAAAGGAAGTACAAAGTTGATATTCTTCGATGTGAGAGCTTAGCCTCACTTGCCCCAGCTACATTGGAACGGCTATTCCTTCGGGACTATGACATTATTGTGTCAATGGTTCCTCTTCCTTCTTCGTCAGTTCTTCCAGGCCCTTCAGGCCCAATTCATTTTGGACCACCCTCTTATTCCTCCATGACACCTTGGATGAAACTAGTACTGTATACAGCAGGACATTGTGGACCGGTATCTGCTGTGTTCATGAAAGGGCTACGTTTTAGATTGCTGCCTGAACCATTAGCTGGTTGTGAGAAGGCACTGATATGGTCTTGGGATGGCTCTTCGGTGGGTGGCTTAGGGGGGAAATTTGAAGGGAATTTAGTGAAGGGCAACTTATTGTTACACTGCTTGAATTCGATGCTTAAACAATCTGCTGTGCTGGTGCAACCACTTAGCATACATGATCTTAACACGTCAGGAAACCTTGTTACTGTGGATATCCCTTTACCCCTAAAAAATGATGATCAGTCAATTGAATCTGTGGTAGCTCAAACTAATTTGCCAAAGGAACAGATCTTAGATTTGACTTCTGTATTGAAAGACCTATCTAGTAAATTTGAGCTGAGCACACTTGGCTACCTCCGTCTACTGAGACTTCACAGGATTGATGAACCAGATAAATTTGACCCAGAAAATGTAAGCTACCAGTGGGTGCCTTTGAGCTTGGAGTTCGGGATTCCCTTATTCAGTCCAAAGTTGTGCGAGAAGATTTGTGAAAGGGTGGTTGCATCCTATATGCTTCAGAAAGATTATCTCAATGAGCATTCTGATGTGATGCAAAATGTGAGAAGGCAGCTGAGAGAACTTTGCAGTGAATATCAAGCAACTGGTCCAATAGCTAAGTTATTTAACAAGCGTGGAAGCTCAAGGGACTCGCCACGTGCCTTGATCAATAGTATTAGTGGCAGATGGAATCTCTCTAATGACCCTTCAACACCAACTAGTGGAGAAGCCCCAAGTGAACACGAGAGGCTAAAATTTGCTGGAAGGCAGCGATGCCGAACGGAAGTTGTGAGCTTTGATGGGAGCACTGTCAGGTATTGCTGAATAAATTACATTATCCATGTTTTAATATTTCATGCAATAAATTCTGATTTGATTATGCACTTGGTCCTGAAGGTCATATGCACTTAGTCCTGAGCACAATGAGGCTACCTTCAGACCTAACTCTGAAGAACAATCGTCCATACATGATGTAAAACCAGATCCAGAGGAAACCGAGAGCAAGGATGTAGTCTTACCAGGAGTAAATCTTATATTTGATGGAGCCGAATTACACCCCTTTGATATTGCTGCATGCCTTCAAGCACGCCAGCCTCTTTGGCTTATATCTGAGGCATCAACTGCTTCATCGGCATTACTATGAGGGGCTTATGATCCAGTTTCTCCAAGTTGGCCAACAAAAATTCATTAGTTGTGGTTATTCAAAAGTATTGCCAGTCTGATTCTTAGGAAGACACAATAGCGGGCTGATGCTTTGTTCACTATGGCCGAGTTCTTTCATATGAATTGATCAAATGCTCCTGGTCAACTGGGATGCACTTTCTGAAGGTTGTCTACTGTGTTATATGTAAGTACACTTCTTCAAACTGATGCTTTAGTTGTCAGACCCTATACCGAATTTAGCACAGCAGCTTGCTGGGAGAAACCGAATCCCTGAATGTTGCTTTTGGGTCTCCCATTATTGGGACAGCCCAAGTTACCCTTGAAAGTGTTTCATGTTCTGCCAATAGTGACAATGTTTACACGGCACTGAGATAACAGCTCCAGATTATGAATTGAGAACTAAACTGACTATTCATGGACCAAATAGATTTCGTGTACTCTGCTCTATAGGTCTCATTATGTGAAATCGCATTTTGAGATTGCTACAAATTGTTCTCTAAGAACTGAGGACCAGGTTTCCAAAGATCATACATACTTTGAGCATGCTTCAGAGGTCGGATAAAAATCTCGTTTTTCTAAAAAAATAAATACAATTTGCATTAGCTTTTAGGTTTGTTCTATCTTGCAATTTAGGCTTGGGTGTTTGGGTGTTGATGTAATGTTCTTTATTTGCAGGTTTCTTGGCCATTATAGTACTCTGCTTTTCACTTCTGTGTGAAATTTCTTAGTGTGTGCTCCTACTTCAAGATTGTTTGCCTACTTGAGGGTCGTTCAGTTACGAGGCTACGAAAAGGCCGTAGATTTACGGTGACTAGTATACTTGATGTGTATGTGGTGTTCAATGAGCTCAGTTTTGTGAATTTCACGTGGAAGAAGGCTATAATGGAATTGTATGCTGGTCGCTACCGTATTACCGATTCAGATTCATTAGACGCTATAATGGAGGCAGCTGGCCGAATAAAGCTAACTATAGAAGAAAAGCTGATTCAGCCTGTTCGTTTGAGCTTATCATCTGAATCTGTCAGCCATTCAGCAGTGTTTTTCTCTCACAACATTCAGCGGTGTTTTTCTCTCACAACAAATCAGCCAATAGTACTTTCTGCCATGGCTTTTTGTCGGTATGGTGTTAATGGCCGTTGGCACGAAATCTCTGATAATGTTGCAAGTGGAAATTTTCTTGGTGCTAGAGTTAGTACAATCATGCTGGTTCTTTACTGTATATCATCGTTCATTTATATGTAAATTTAAATTGCACGTCAGTATTGCTTTGAGCCTCCACCAAAGTTTCGCCTAGCTTCGTCCCGCTCAGGCATAGTTCACCAACTCTTCAGTCCAGTGTTGTGCAATTAGAACTCTTCAGAGAAGATCAGGGTTGGCTAGTAGTGTGGCCTGCGAAGGCCTCTCGCTTGCTCGCTTAGGTTTTAGAACCCATCAACTCATACATATGTCAGACTCCTTGGTCTGTGTTTTGAGATGAGGAGCTCGCAAGTCGTTGCAGCGCAGCGCCCTGTGGGACACGTGTTGCAGTGTGCGGAGAGTGGCCATGCTGATAACAGCTGCTGAAGGCACTTAGGTCCCTTGGGCTTACGCTGCCAACGACAACATTTCATGTCTTGAGTCGATTGGTGGACCAACACAAGCCGTTCCGCATATGATTGGGGTGCATCATCAGCGGGCCCTATCTGCTTCCTTCATGGCAATTTTAAACATTTTTTGACTCTCTTTTCAAAATCCTTTTCATCTTAGCCTTGCGGTACTTGTTTGCTTATTTAACTTTGGATGGAGTTTATCGCCTGATTTGGGCTGCACTCTCAAACAACCTAACTCAGTAATGGTGTCTTGTGGCACGATATGATCTAAGCTGGATGAGGCTCACTCTAAGGCATCCCTTTCAAGGGAACTTGGGTCCGGTCCATTGCCGAGGAGCGAGAACACCCGCGATTGACGATTTTTGTTGTTGTGTTCCTCGTGTTGTTGGTATGCCCTTGATGTCTCCATCTTTGTGGAACCGGCATGTTCTGATCCATATGTTTTGATTGTGCAATGTGTTCGACTTGCCTAAAACGGACATGCAATCTTACATTCCCAACGCAATGTTGTGACTAAGATCGGTCAGCAACGAGAAGGAACTATTATTGCATTAGCATTTCTTTTATTGGTATTCGTACAGTCAGCTGGCTAGCATGGTATAATATGCAACAAAGATTTCACATATGGTATCATGTAATGCAACAAAGAGAGTGAACGATGAACGGAATTTACCTTTTCCCCGTGGTCATAAGATAGGCTATGTTGCATATTGACTACTGTTTCAAGAGATCCATCATAGAGATTGCACTTGAAAAGGTCCTGGGCATCCATGGAGAGGAATTTCGTGTCTTGTTTGTTGACGGTTCTTAAGTATCAATTTTAATTATCAAATAAACAAGAGAAAGGACCAATATACAAACAACACCTAGAATTAGGGTTTGATCTGACAGAATTCCACGAGTTTTGTTGTTTATC